>Ga0315911_1000026_pt1 | contig 88844 bp, 100 predicted proteins | sample Edanod1MG_FD_207737 | JGI IMG/M metagenome (GOLD analysis project Ga0315911, IMG submission 207737) | Root nodule microbial communities collected in Santa Monica, California, United States - Edamame nodules 1 | ecosystem: Host-associated > Plants > Roots > Nodule | place: USA: California... | reverse complement strand
GCTCCGCGACAATCAAAGCAAACAAAACTCTTGCGCGCGACAATCATCGCGGCGATCATCATCGCGCCGCGACACTGACTCGCCATCCTGATCGCCGCGCTCTTCCGACCCAGATCGTCGCGCTATAATCATTCCCGTTGCGAGCGCGTGAGCAGCTTGGGGTTTTCCTTGTAACCCGACGAACTCCAGGTTTTCGATGCCAAAGTCGGTGAACGCCTGAACGCCATCTTCGCCGACGCCATAGACCCAGATCAAGCCGTCCTCGATCTGCATTTCGATGGCAATGTCGCTAACCCAGTCTTCGTCTTCACCAAGAGGCCTTCGCCGGTGAGATATACTTCGTCAAACGATAGGCAGCTTCACCGGCACCCACAATACAGTTTCACACCCATTCGTGAGGACCGGCACACGGCTCATCAAGCTGCTTGAGGCCAAAAGAAGAGGCCGTCAAGCGGCCTGCGTTGGTTCTACATGAATAGGGCAATAGCCATGATTGCGATGGGGCTCAGCCCGAGCGCCACGATGAGCGCACTAAAAGGTATATCACTGCCCATGACACAACCCTCGCGATTAAGGTTGAAATCCTATGCCCGGATGCTGGGTGGCCGCTAGTGCAATTTGTGCCACGGCAATTTCAAGACACGAAGCTTCTCCGGAGCGATAAGTGCTCGATGCAGCCGTGAGGCGCCGGAACTAAGTCGAAGTCTCGACTTGCGTCAGCGCCGAACCCCCTGGAGAGCGGCCAGCCTTTACCTTCGATATCGGGATTGAGCGAAATCCCTCGCCGGGATCAAAACGCCCGTCAGTGCCCCAAGGATCGCTCGGCGGATAGCAGTTGCCGATCCGCCTTGGCTAGATCCCTTGCTCCGATTGGCGAAAACGAACGCAAAAGGGCGGTACCGGTCGGAAGCAGATTGAGCGTCGGCTCGGAGCAGCAATGAAGAGGTCGCTAGGAATGATGCTCGCGCGTTGAGCGTTGGTCGTCGCTCATAAGAAGAGCGGCATCGGCGGATGAACGTGCCCCGGCTCTTGCTCCCAAAAGGGCTGGGGCGCATTCTGGCTCGTTGACAAGCGCTTTTCCATTACGTGGGCTAGAGCGCCCTGTTGATCTATCGAAAGATGGGTTAAAGGGTTTGTGAAGCTTTCGTCCTCGATGCTGCGGGCGTTTTTCGGGCTACTATGGGTTCACTAGCCAAGGTGATGACGAGGCAAAAAGGCGGGCTAATATCTGAATGTCCACGAGTTCATCGAGCGTTGGACTGACCATCGGCCAGTCGTTCGTATGAAACGCGGGTCCGAGTGAGCTAGCCAGCCGGAGGCCTGATTGGACTGGCCTTCCGTCCTTGGCGACGGCAATCCCATTTCCTGAGTTCACTTTCATGCGTAGCCGTTCGCTCGAACTCGTGCGCGCGCTGGATACTCGGCAACCATTTTCATCGGATGGCTCCGCAAACACCAAGTCCAGCGGGTGCTGTCTCTTACCTGTCGCCCTGGCTCTGCAAGATTTGCTTCATGAACTCAGCGCGCTCCTTTGTAAGTTTCTCAGCTCGATCATCATTCTGTAGCAGTGCTGGACCCTTGCGTTCTCGATCGTAGACCATCCAGCCCGTCCTTCCCATTCGAACAAGGAATCTGGATTGCGTAGGGTGTTCGGCGTAATTCACTGGCGCCCCCAATAGGCAGGTGCAATCCCACAATTGGGCTTTCCGCCAGCTAAGCGGTCATTGAACTATGTGAATTTTGGCAATCGACTTTAGACGAATAGGTTTACCAGGCACATTTCCATTAGGACCGTTGCTGTGGACGGGAAGAGCAGCAATTTTTCCGCCAAGGTTAGACTGAGAAACTTGGCTCCGAGCCGTACCGCGGCTTCGCTGCGGTTCATCTCAGCGGCACGGTCGACAGCGTAGCGGCCGATGATCTTTTGCAGAGCGCCGTAGCCCTCGACAAGAATGGCCCACGCAAAGCCAGCCCAAAGTACAAATGCCGTTTGCGCTAGCCCTAAACCGACACGGAATCTAGGCGGCTTCGAACGCTGGCGCGAGGGTATCTCGCTCAACCTATCACCCTACAACGGCTGCAACAACACCGCGAGCTGCTGGTTCGTGGCGAGCGGCTCTCCTCGAACGGCCCGCTCACATTGGGCTTCTCCACGCCTTGGTCAATATCGTCGGAACGGTTGCACACCTCGTTGCTGCACTACACTGCAAGTCGCGCGGGTCTCGTCAGATGCGAATGGTTTTCACGGAGCCAGCCCAGCCGCCGCAGAACGGACAATTGGAGTTGATCATGCCGCAAGCAGACGCTTGTAGCGGCGATAAGCGTCGATCGCATTGTTCGCAAGCATGAGCTGCCGATGCTCTCCAGCCCGCACCATGTCATCGATATTTCTGAGAAGAAAGCGGCTCACATCGCCAGGATCTGTGATCTCGCCGGAGCGTTCGAGCAAGTCCCAGGCGATCTGGATCGACCTCTCCACGAGGACTGGCAACGATTCACTCATACGAGACAAAACAGACGTCGATATCGATGGTTCCTGTTGTAAATGCCGGCGGATCGCGGCTCCAGCCGGACAACATAGCTTACCGTCGGGCAAGACGCCGCGAGGGGCGCCTCAGGACTATTGGCCCGCCGATGTCTGGACTGCCTATTCCCGCCTCTGCTGAACGTGCAATATTGGATCATGAAAGCACGAAATCGAAGTCTGCTCATCTTTCTTGTTGCCGTCGTGGGTATTGGTTGGCTAATTGGCGCAACCAACTTGCCTGGTGCATGGTATGCCGCACTGCAGAAGCCGACATTCAATCCTCCGAATTGGGTGTTCGCGCCAACTTGGACAATTCTGTATGTGATGATCGCAATCGCGGGCTGGCGCACCTACCTGCAGGAGGTCAATGGCCTGGCCTTGCAGGTTTGGCTCGGACAGATGGCGCTTAATTTTCTTTGGTCTCCTATTGTTTTCCGCTTGCACAACTTGGCCATGGGGCTCTCGGTCATCATTCTGCTGCTGGGCCTGATTCTGTTATTTATAGGCCTGCAATGGCGGGCCAATCGGCTTGCTGCGCTCTTATTTATCCCGTATGCGGGCTGGGTAGCGTTTGCATCGCTTTTAAACTTTGCTTTGTACCGCCTTAATTGAATTCCTGATGGACCTGCTAAACGCGAGTTAAGAGCCGCCGGCGGGCGGGCTCGGCGCTTTGAGCGATCCAGCCCGGCACCCGGCACGCCCGGTTGGGGGCGACGGCTTCGAAATTTTTCGGGTCCCTCTTGAAACCAAAATCCGCTTTGCTTTTTTGTCGCCTTCAAAGGATGGCGTCGAGGCTTGGTCAGGTGAGACGGGCACCGGTCCTGCCCGCTGCCGCTCGTAACCATCGTGCTCTTTGGAGGATTTGGCTTGCGCAGTCACAACTTTTCGTCTCTCCGGCGCTCGACCATCGGTTTCGATCTTGACCTCGCGGAAATGGCCAGCGGGCGGGCGAGGACAATTACCCGCCTTACAACATCGAGCGGATGACGACCGTTACCAGATTTCGCTGGCCGTGGCGGGCTTCGCGCCTGAGAACATCTCGATCACGCCGATCAGTCACCATCGAGGGCAGTAAGCCTGAAAAAGGCGAGCGCCAGTTCCTCCATCGCAGCATTTCAACCCGCAATTTCAAGCGCCAATTCAGCCTTGCGGACTATGTGCAGAAGCTCGAAGCCAAGGCGGCTTCTCGCATGTTGAGAGTCGGATGCATCAGCGATTGAATTCCCGAACTTCGGGTAGGCGTTCGTGATCAGCTTTCGATGACGACTACGACTTCCACCTCGCAGCCTTGCGCCATCGGCGCCCTGGTCATGCCTCCCTGCATCTGGGCCACGATCAGATTGATCAGGCGGGTTCCCAAACCGCTCTTCGCCTCGGTGGGGCATCCGATTCCATCGTCCCTCACCGTGATCACGACCTTTTCGTTTCTCTTCCGGACGTCGACTTCCACGACGCCTGGGCGCCCCTCCGGAAACGCGTACTTGAACGCGTTTGTCACCAGCTCGTTGACGATCAAGCCGACGGATGCGGCCTGCGAACTCTTGGCGGCGATTTCGTCGCAGGACACCCGTATCGCGATCGGGCGCACTCCCCGGTGCAGATCCGAAAGGCTGCCGCACAACGCCTCAAGATAAGCGGGGAGGTCGACCGAGCTGTTGACCGGCGTGTCGCGCAGGCGATCATGAACCTTCGCGACAACCTCAATCCGCGCCAGCGCGGAGGTGATTGCCGCCTGCACGGCGGGATTAGGGTCCGATCGCGCCTGCAGACGGAGGATCGACATGATCGTCGCGAGGTCGTTCCTGGTCCGGTGCGCCAACTCCATCATGAGAACGTCCGCGTAGGCCTTTGCCTCCGAGTGCTTCTGGAGTGCCGTGCGCAGGGCTTCCGTTACCCCTGCAAGACATAGCCCGCTGGCGAGAAAGATCAGGAGCGGCGCGATAGCGGCGCTCGGAGGCGGAGGGATAAAGTATCGCGCCGCCAGCGCCGCGCTCGCGCCGGTGGCGAGAAAGCCTGAGCCGCGATCGAAGATGACTGAGGCCAGGAAAATGGCCGGGATGAACAGCATCAGCGGATCGGGTCTCAACTGATCGTCCAGCAGGAGCTTGGCGACAAATGCCAACCCGACAAGCCCGAGGCTCAAGAGGTACCGCACCCACAGGGGATATCTGGGCGTGACGGACATGAAGCGAAGCAGGAGCCGGTCCATGGAAAGCAACGAACCGGCTTGTCGGCGTGTTCCTGTCGCTTGCCTCAAGCGCTTCGGCCGGCGCGCGGACTGCTGAGCCTAAACCAAAGTGGGGTGCTCTGGGCCTGTCTCTCTTCTGGTCCTGAGGAACGATTCAACAAAGCGTGAGTTCGTCCCGAAAGAACCGAACAAAAATCCAAGAGGGTAATTCCATGACGCGATCAGTGGAGGAGCTGAGGGGGGAGTGCGAGCGAAGCCGTGCCGAGTTCGCGGCGACGGTCGATAGGTTGAGGGAGCGGATATCGGATACCGCTGACGACCTCCGTCACAAGGTCTCGCCCCAACACATCAAGTCGGAAGTCTCCGATTACATCAGCAACAAGACCCAGAGTTGGGTCGAGGCGCTGAAGCAACAAGCCATGGACAATCCGATGCAGGCGGTCGCTGCGGGCACCGCGGTCGCAATCCCGCTGCTGCGCCTGGCGCGCGGTTTTCCACTACCACTTCTGATGATCGGGGCTGGCCTTGCCCTGACCTCGAAGACGGTGCGCGAGCAGGCCGCGGAAGCGGCCGCACCGGTGATGGAGAAGGCGGGAGAGATGCTGGATCAGCCCGCCGACCGAGTGGACGCGCCGAGCAGCGACATGAGAGATCGGCTGAATTTGGCTCAGAGTCAGGCCAGCGACATGGCCAGCGATGCGCAAGATGCCGCTGCGGGCCTGGCCGACGATCTTGGCAAGCGGGCGGCGCAGGCCGCCGGCACTGTCGGCGATACGCTCAAGAGCGGCATGGATGCCGTCAAGGGGAGAGCTGGCGCGGTCAAGGACGCGGCGGCCACGGCGCCTGCAAAGGCCCGGCAGGTCATCGGCGACAATGCCGCCTTGATCGCCGGCCTTGGGATCGCGATCGGCGCCATCCTTGCCGCGGCTCTTCCCGAAACAACCGCCGAAGCCAAGGCGATGGGCCCGGCGAGCGACAGCATGAAACGGGCGGCGGGGGAGGCTGCACAATCCGGTTTCGAAGCAGCCAAGGATGCGACGATGTCGGCGGCCGACGCGGCGGCAAGAAGCGTCGGCGAGGCCGATCTCGGTGGGCATGCCAGCCGCATGACCGAAAACGTGGCGGACAGACTCAAAGAGGCTGCCGACGACGTCGTCAGGGCGGCCTTCAGTCCTTCCCCAAACCCAAACACTTGAAAGAACGATCATGAGCGATGTGGACCTGACTAAAGAGACGAATTCCACGCAGAACCAGAATACCGGCCCTTCGCAGACCCTGAAGGAGCAGATGGCCGATGCCGGCGCAGAGGTGAAGCAGCGCGCCGGCGACGCCCTCCGAGCGTCGACCGATGTCGCCAGCGACAAGTTCAAGGAAGCGGCTGACGCCGCCAAAGACGTGGCTTCCGGGACAGTGGACCAGATCGAGGACCAGGCGCGCGACAAGCAGCGGTCGGGCGCGGACTTCATGGCGCGCCTTGCCGATAACATTCGTGAAGCGGCACGCGCCTTCGAGAGCGATGCGCCGTTTGCTGCTCGTGGCATGACTTCCGCCGCCGAATATGTCGATGACGCGGCCGATAAAGTCCGCGACGGAAGTTTTCGCGACCTCGTCGACGGCGCCACCGATTTTGCGAAGCGGCAGCCGGCCGCGTTTCTAGGGATTTCGGTCCTTGCCGGTTTCGCGGCAGTCCGTTTTCTGAGGGCGTCGGGCGGGCGTTCCTCATCTTCGAAACACCGCGAACAATCGTCATCCTCGCAGCAAAGCAACGTGTCATGAGCATCCAAAACGATATCAGGACAAGTCAGAACGATCTTAGAACCATCTCGACGCTGCTCGGCGACGCGTTGTCGCAGTTCGCCAAGCTGTTCCAGAACGAGGTGGATCTCGCCAAAGCCGAGTTAGGCGAAAAGGTTCAGAAGGTCGGCAGCGCGCTGGTCTTCATCGCCGGCGGTGCCCTCCTGGTGATCCCAGCCTTGGTGATGGCGCTGTTCGCCCTATCGGTGGCGATGATTGGCGCTGGATGGTCACAGCCGCTCTCCTATTTGACGTCGGCGATCGTGGCCGCGGTGATCGCGGGTATACTGTTCGCGATCGGCATCAACCGGCTAGATGCCCGCGGTCTGGTGCCGCGGGAAACCATGCGGCAGCTCGATAACGACAAGGATACCGTGAAAGGGATGGTGCAATGAGCAGCACGCAGACGAGTTTCTTCGATAGTCTCGTAACGGCGGTGCGGGAAAACCCGCTCGCCGCAGCACTGATCGGAGGCGGTGTGTTCTGGCTGTTGGCAGGCGACGAGAAGCTCAAGAGCGCGACGCGATCGGCGACAGCGGCGGCTTCGCCGATCGTTGATCTCGGCGCGCGCAATGTTCGCGCGGCCGCGTCCGGACTCCAAAGGACCGCGGCGCCGCCGACCGCGCCAGAAATGGATCATGATGACGCCACGGAAACCACACGCGAGGCCGGTAGCGCGGCTTCGGACGCCATGTCGGAAGCGGCGGACAAGATCAAGGACCGGTTTGACGAAGGCCTCGCCTATGCGCGCGAGAACCTCAGCATGCCCGGAAAGGAGGCTTTCACGAAAGCGCAGTCATCGTTGGCCGGCATGTTTGACCGGCAGCCGCTCGTCCTCGGCGCCGTGGGCTTGACAATCGGAGCGGCAATCGCGGGTGCGTTCCGGGCTTCCGATCTCGAGAACGAATGGGTGGGCGAGCTCAGCGACGATGTCAAAGCCGACTTGAACACGCGCGCCGGCGCGGTATCGCAAAGCCTGCGCGAAGCCACCGATACGCTGAGCGCCGAAGTCGGCGACGTCGGCGCCGAAACCATCGATCGGGTGAAGCAGGCTGGCATCGATGCGGCGGATGCGGCACGGAAAAAGGTGAGGTCGCCATAAGCCTGAACCGAACCGGACAAGCTGCAATGTGGCGGACGGTCGGGAAAGAGGCGGCGACCAGTTGGTCGAGCCACAAGGATGCGCGGCAGAGCGCCGACCTTGCACACTACTCGGTGTTCTCCTTGGGTCCTATTATCGTGATGGCGATTGCGAGCGCGGGGCTGTTCTTCGGCTACGACGCCGTCACCTCACAAGTCACCTCCTCCTTGAAGGACATGCTCGGGGACACCGGAGCCAACGCAATCGATGCGATGCTGGCGGGAGCCAGCCGCCCCGCCGAGGGCATTCTGGCGACGGTTCTCGGCGTCGGCGCGCTGTTGTTCGCCGCGATCGAGTTTTACCTGCATGGCAGCGCTGTCGCGGTTCTGCGAATTCTGGATCAGGAAAACCATAAGGAAGGTGACAGGAAGTTCTCGTCGGATTGACACGTTCGACGACCTCGCCTCGCGACCGGCCGGATTAAGTGCCGGTGTGGTTCCTTCGCTCAGGGCGCGCTCTTGGAACGCCGTGCTTGCTCGCCTCTCTGACGCGCAGGCTGCGAGAGCGCTCGCACGTTCGTGCGATTGCTTTGCTCTCGACGATCGAGGCAGCCGCACCGTATGGATCGCCTGCTAGAACGCCTGTCGGAGCGGCGTCGGCCAGACTAAGAGGTCGCGCTTGACATCAGTCAGGCGTCTTCCTCTTCTTTCTCGGCTTCAACGTTGACAACCGACTTGGCGATGCCCGTCAGAGTCTTGTCAGTGTTCTTTTCTTCGGTCAGGGTCTCTTCAAGCAGCTGGACCGCTTCATCATAGCCGAGCTCTTCAGCCCATGTGGACAGCGTGCCATAGCGCGAAATCTCATAGTGCTCGACGGCCTGGGCGGCTGCGAGAAGACCCGCATCGAGCGCGGGCATTCCCTTGAAGTCCTTCATGATCTCGGAGCCTTCTTCGGCGATGCCGTTGATGGCCGCGCAGGTTTTGCCGCGCGCGGGCTTGCCGATGATCCTGAATACGCGGTCGAGTCGCTTAACCTGGGCCCTCGTCTCGCGCTCATGCTGCGTGAACGCCGCCTTGAGGTCGGGCGACTGCGCCGCCTTGGCCATCTTCGGGAGGGTTTTGAGGATCTTGTTTTCAGCGAAATAGATGTCCTTTAACGTCTCGTGGAAAAGGTCTTCCAGCTTCTTCGGCTTCCTAGCCATGCGCTGCTCCTCTTAAGTGGCGCACAACAACAATTGGCGGGAAACCCGGTTCCAATTAGGACAATGGCGGACCCTCGGCTGAGCGCGCGTCATGCGTTAGGGAGTCAGGAGCAAGAAGCTCTGGAAGGGGCTTCTCAGCATTCGGCGGCACTGACTGTGGCTGACTTGGTTGTCCGGCTGCACGAACAACGATTTCGAGGTCGGGTTTTTACCCGGGCGCCATTCACAAACGTGAGGCGGAAATTGTGGGTTTCGGAAAAGGGGCGCTTCTCTGGTTCATCGCATACCGCTTCCGATCATCATTATTCCTGCAATGCACCACTGAGGTGCGAATGTCTGGCCTAACTCAGAAGTTCTAGCCGGACCGCGTAGGATAAACATGCGTGACCCGGACGTACGGCATTGTCCGGTCAAGCATTGCAGGCAAGTCCAGAAGAGTTGCGGAAAGCGATAGAAGGAAAGCGATAGAAAAGGTCGGCAATTCAGCTGCCGCTGTTGGTAAGGAATTGTCGGCGTAGCCGAAGGCGCGCGGTATTCCGGCGATCTCAGGAGCGGGGCCCACGCGCTTTTTTTGGGTGCGATGCTTCTCCAGTGCAAGAACTACGTCTTCCGCGCGCTTATCTTCTCGCATCCCAAGATATAGACGAATTGCACATTTCGCGGGAGCCCGTCGATTCGGTGAACGTCGTCATGCCCACCCGGATCGGTTGCCTTGCTGGCGTCCTCAAGTATGGTCGCGACCGCTCCGATAGCCCGGACCACGTCGATATCTTTGCTAAGATCTGTCACGCAACGTCCACTTGCTACCGGGCCCGGCGAGTCGCTGGCTACAACCCTCGAGCACGCAGGAACTAACCGGGTCTCGCTCCGTTGGGGCTCGCTTTCCGGGATTTTGAGACAATGGCGAAGGACGATGAAGTTTGGTACGGGCCGCCCGGTGAGAGCGCGGTTCATATCTGCGTTGATATGCAGTAATGTTCGCTGAAGCCACCGACTGGAAGATGCCCTGGCTCCCGCGCGTCCTCCCGAATATCCTCGCCGCAACAGCTGCTCGTCCCGAGAAAACCTTGTTCACTCGCTTTATTCCTGCCCGCAAGCCGGGCCAGGGCGCGTGTACGTGGCGGCACTACTACGAACGCTGGGGATCGATGACAATCGACATCATCGGGCCAGATGGTGGAATTGGTACCCGACCTCGCGAAGTTCGCTCCCGCGGCCCGCAACTTCGACAAACATGTTTGTTCGCCGTGGACAGGCTGCGATCTTCACCAGCAGCTATGCAGCGATGGCATCGATACGGTCATCATCACTGGCAGAGAGACGGATGTGTGCGTGCTGGCGACCATGCTTGGCGCTATCGAGGGTGTCCAACGGGACCAGCGCATAACGCAACTCCACGCAAAACCAAGAGCCAAGTTTGGCTTGGGTACGTCAAGTCGAGTTGCTACAGCTTGCCGGCCCACCGTCACATAACCAATCCGCAGCGAGGCCCGTTGTGGGGTCCTACGGGGCCTCGCCTTGCACGGTAGGGGTTCTCAGCCTGGAGAGAGCTGAGACTCCAAGTGAAACTGTCTTCGGCAATCCCGTGAAGGGGCAGGAAAAAGCGGCACTTTCGCTCTCCAGAGTTCACATGGGTTATTCCGGAACCGGCGTCGTTTGCATTATCCGAGCAATAGAGCAGGCAATTTTTTATTCCGTATTCTTTCAGCCCTAAAACGACGACCGCTGCCTCCTCTCGGTGGACAGCGGTTCGGGCTGTCAAACGCCATCCGGAACTGCCCCCTTTGCGTCATGAAGAACTGCCCCCACCCTCGGGTTCATGATGTCGGTTCAGGGTTGGCTCCGCCGCTGACGGGACGGAGGGAGGCGGAGCCGACCGGAGGGCCGTCAGCGGCGGGCGGCTTGATGAGGCCGCTCTTTCGCTTGGCGCGGAGCCGGTAGCTGTCGCCGCGGATGGTCAGCACGTGGCTGTGGTGCAAGAGCCGGTCGAGGATCGCAGTGGCGACCACCGGATCGGCGAACACGGTGCCCCATTCGGCAACGCTGCGGTTCGACGTGATCAGCATGGCGCCGGTTTCGTAGCGGCGGCTGACCAACTGGAAGAACAGATGCGCCGCGTCGGGCTCCAGCGGCAGGTAGCCCAGTTCATCGATGATCAGCAGCTTTGGCTTCGCCAGCGCGAGCAGTTTCTCGTCCAGGCGTCGCTCGCCATGCGCCTTGGCCAGGCCAGCGACCAGGGTCGTCGCCGTGGTGAACTGCACCGTGTAACCGGCCAGGATCGCCTCTCGCCCGAGCGCGATCGATAAGTGCGTCTTACCGACGCCCGGCGGGCCGAGCAGCAGCACGTTCTCGCCGTTGGCGATCCAACGTGACGCGGCCAGGTCGCGGATCTGCTTCGGATCGATCGATGGCTGCGCCTCGAAGTCGAAGCCCGCAAGCTCCTTCACGGTCGGGAAGTGTGCGAGTTTCAGCCCCATCTCGATGCGGCGATGATCCTTGCGCGCGATCTCGCGCTCGCACAGCAGGATCAGCGTCTCACGCGCCGACAGGTTCGCGCGCGCCGCCTCGTCGAGCAGGTTGTCGAGCTGGTCGCGGATGCCGGAGAGCTGCAATCGCGCCAGCATGGCCTCGAGCCGATCGATTGGTGCTTCGGTAGCCTTCTTTGTGCGCGCCATCAGAAGCTCCCTCCGATCGCTGCTTCGTATTCGGCAAGAGGACGCAACAACGAGGGCAGTGGAGACGACCCCGGCACTGTCGGTTCGTTTGCCGGTCGGCAGACCGCGCCATCGCGACCGGCAACCCCGTCGAGGTGGGCGGAATCGACGATCCGCAGCCGGCGACCCTCCGATTGCTTGTGGACCGCAACCTCGCGCATGCCATGGCGGATGCGCACCTCGCCCGCCGCAACTGTCACCGCCACGCGCTCGCCGATCAGCCGCCACGGCACCGAGTAGCTGTTCGTGTCGATCTCGACGGCGCAATCGTTGCCGACGACACGGGCCAGTTCGCGCAACGATCCGAACGACGGCTGCCCGCCGAGCGGCTTCAACCGGTGTGCCTCGTCACGCGCAAAGCGAGCGATCGGCGCCTCGCCGGTCGTGCCGTGGATACGCACGTTCGCCACCTCACGCTCCCACTCGGCGAGATGCGCCTCGAATGCGTCCCAGCTCGCGAAGGAATGCCCCGCGATCGCGTTCTTCTTCACGTAGCCGACGCCATTCTCCGTCTTGCCCTTCGTGCGCGCCCGATACGGTGCGCAGGCGCGAGGACGGAAGCCCCAATGCTTCGCGAACGCGATGAGCTTGTCGTTAAACTGAACCGACCGGCTCACCGCGTCGTGGCGCACCACGAGCGCGCGTGGATTGTCCATCAGCACTTCCTCCGGCACGCCGCCGAAGGTCGTAAATGCGCTCTCGAGCCCGGCGAACCAGTGCTCTTGCTTCTCGGCCCGGAACGCACGCACATGCAGCCGCCGCGAATGCCCAAGCGTCGCCACGAACACGAATGCTTTGATCTTCACCCCGCCGATCTCGACCAGACGCTCCCCGAAGTCGATCTGCAGCTGTCGGCCGGGCGGCGTCTCGAACCGCGTCGTCGCCAGCGCCTCCGCCTTCAGCGCCTGGCGATAGGGCTGCACGGCGCGTTGCAGCGTCCGCCGGCTGACTGCCACGCCTTGCTCGGCCAACAGGTCCTGGCGCACTACATCCGCATTGCCGCGATGCCGAATGAACCTCTCGCGCAGCCAACCCTCGAGGCCATGGAGTCGTTTCGCCCGCTCAAGCGACTTGAACGGCTTCACCCCGCCCGCCGCCACGTAGTCCCTCACCGTGTGATGGCTGCACCCCAGCTGCCGCGCAATCCGCTTCAGACCCCACCCACACGCCCTCAGGCGCAACATCTCCGCCACGTCATCCGGCGTCTTCATCACCTGCCCCCGTGGATCAATCCACGACGAGCCTTCCGTGATTCGTTCCTCGTTCATTCGCTCTCTCCTCGGCTATCCAAGGAGGGGGCAATTCCTCGTGGCGCCGAGGGGGCAGTTTTCCATGGCGCGCGACAGGGCGATCCGGCCTGGCCCCAGCATGATCCGGATGCTGGGGCCTTTTTGTGAATAGGAACGAAGCGCATGCCGCGGCATTGGCCGCCTGTTCGGTGCCGCACCGCTACCGGCACTGAGACGCCCAGCCTCACACTGGCCCCAGCTTCGCAGTTGGGGCTCTTTCTTGTCGGCCAATAGGTCTTTGCCGACTTTGATGCTGTCTTGGGTACTGTTTTGATTCGCTTGGCGTCGGATCGGCCTCAGCTACCTTCTCGCTGGGGCCGTTTCTTTCCGGGAACAAGCAGTAGCGCGCGAAGTTATCTCTCCACGATGGAGTGGGACTACTTAACGGCTTCGGTGCTCCCCAGTGCGCCGGGGCCGTTCGTTTCTAAGGTGGGACCATGTCGGAAGAAGGCCGCGATTGGACCCTCATTATCGTTTTTCTCAGCATTGCCGGCGCAGTGCTGTTGCTTGACCTCATCTTCTAGCCCTCTGTTGTCCATTCGAGGACTAGCCAATACGTCTTTGCCGGCTTCGTGGACTTATAGTAGGTGCCGCTTACGCGCTTCTGAGCCGGTCATGATCGATCCCGGCCTTCCATTCAGCGGGTGCGCCGCTCGATAAAGGGGCGACCCGCTCGCCAGGTCGCGAACCAGGCGGGGCCCGCTTTAGTTGGAAGCAGTGCGCCTGTGAAGCCGGGCTTCATTAAACCCGCTCGCGCGCCTGCGGAGCAAGGCTCACTTGGGGAACCACCTGCACGAGATCAATACGATGGCTAGCGTATCCAGCTCCATATTAACGGCGGGCGCCGGAAAGCTTTTCTCGACTGGAGGAAGCGCAGAAGTCAAGCCGCTCGTTTCATTGCTCACAAGACGCCGAAACTGCAGCCGATGCTGATGGGCCAAAGGTTTGATCACCATTGTGGATTGCAAGAGTTTAGAGGGCTTCGTCATACAGCTGCTATAAAATCATCATGCGTGAGACGAGCAGCTTTTGGTCACTTGAGCTTGAGAACATGGCCGCGGGCCTGACCCGGACCACAAGCGCGGCTACGCGGAGAAGACCGCCGCAATTTTCGACCGTTAGGTAAAGGATATTGTTGGACCAGGTATTCCGCCGCACCAAGGCGTACTGAATATGCGGTCTGGACCGCGCGGCAAACAAGCTCCCTGAAGGAGACGCTGGGAAAGAGCGATGTTGACCTGCCGATCAAGGAGCTGCCGAAGGAAAGCCTCCGGTGGTCTGACGTCGCTCTCCCTCCCGAATAGGCGCCGCCGTTCTAGGCTTGCCAGATCGTCTTCGCGTCACGTCAGCATGGATCTCACCCTCTTTGGTCAACGGGTTACTTGAACTCGGCCCGGACGGTTCTAATTCAATGTATGGCCGAACCGAAGCTTCGGCTAATTGGAGCATAATAAGAGGCAAGCGCGTAAGCGCTTAAGAAGTTGAGGAAAGGGACATGAGAAAGCTTGCTTTTGCAGTCGTCGCGGCGGCAACGCTCCTCATTGGAACGGTTGCGCCGGCTTCGGCCCATTGGCGTCACCATGGTTGGGGCGGTCCGGGTATTGGCCCCGGGCTTGCTCTCGGGCTGTTCGCTGGAACATTAGCGGCCGCCACCGCACCCCCGGTCTATTATGGACCGGTCTACGGCCCGCCACCCTACTACTACGGCCGCCCGTATCGGGTCGTCCGCTACTATCGGCCGGTTTATCCCTACTGGTACGGCTGGTGACGAGGAGAAGGCGCGGCTCCGGCCGGGCCTTCTGTCAATTCCCGCGATACGTCGCTCGCTGCGCGAGAGGAAACTCTCGCGCGCGAATTCATTTGCTCCCGCAAAAAGCGTGCTTCGCGCGCTCGGGGAGTATGTCGAGGGCGACGGCATGTGCTGGGTCGGTATCCCGTCGCTGGCGGCGGATTGCGACCTATCGCAGGATACGGTCGCGGTTTGCCCTGGCTCGAGGAGATCGGCGCGATTGACCGCACTTAACGAGAACGGCCGCCGCAATGGCGATGGCCGCGGCAAGCGCACCACGGATCCGATCCAGCTGCCGGTCGATGCCGATATCGCGACGATCGAGGCGCGTGCTGCCGGTCGTGACGTCGACGAAAGCCAAGTAAACTCGATTGGCCCTAGCTGCTAGCAAGGGCTAAATTCCAGTCCCGAAACGATTAGGACTCCGCTAGCCCTCGGCCAACGCTCGCAGCTGTGCGACCACCTAATCTCTGAACCTGAACCGGAAGATCCACATAAATCCCATCGGGGCGATTTCCGGAGATCACAAAACGATCGAAGAAGGCGAGACGGTCGAGTTCGCAGCGGCATTCGAGAGCTATGTCGACCATCAGGTCATGCGGCGACTTTTGCAGCGAGGTAGAAAATGTTTCTGACCTGGTTCAGCGCCGGATATAAACGCGACTGTCGGGACGACGTTGCGGACCTTTTCGCTCGCCAGTTGTCCGACCGGCGTTAGGATGCAAACTCTGGTGAACATCATTGCGGGGAATCCCACGCAAAACACCTTTTAATGAACGCACGAAACCGGCCTTACCGACAGCGCACCTAGCTATTCTGTCGGCGGGAACGGTTTGGAAGCATCAACCACCACTTCCGGCAACGCAAATGATCTGCGCATTTGGATTGATACATCAGCGCAGATTGCCGCGCGATCATCCAATGCGAGCACGTCTTACCGCTGCTTTACCCGCGGATGGTTCGATCCGTTGGAGGGATAAAGCTGATGGGATTTGTAGAGCGAAACAGCGATGGTATCATCGTTGGATGGTTTGTCTGTGAGCAGCTGGCGCCGATGGTGACCGAGCAGATCGCCGACGACGACCCGGCGGTGATTGGATTTCTTAATCCGCCGGCGCCGGTGCCGTCCTCCTGCACCGAACTCGGCTTGAAACGGGCCTTTGACGAGCTCGGCACATGGGCCGCGGCTCAAGGTAGTGATCGCGGCGAATGCGAACGTCCAGGACGAGTCGGATCTCGCGACCGAAATCCGCCGCGCAGATCCTCTGGTCCAGCACATGATCGCGGTCGTCGGCCTCTCCGACGCACAAGTGGACCAGCTGCTATTAGTTCGGGCAAACGCCCTGTCTGACTGGGTCGCAGAACGAAAGCTAAAATGACTAATTTGAAGGTACAAGCTCGATTTACTCTCCGCGTCGATGTGATTGACTACCTAGTTCAGAAGCGCGAAGCTCGCTGTCAGGGCGCTCGCGGGATTGTTTTCAATCATGAAGATGCTTACGGAATACTTGGAACGCGCCGTTGAGTTCGAGAAGTTAGCGGTCACTGAGCAGAATGGAGCGTTCAAGGCAGAGCTGTTAAAGCAAGCCTCGGCATACCGACATCTGGCAGAGATGCGTGCGGCGAAATATGGTTTGCCGAAACCAAGCCCTCCAGAAATCAAGTGAGACTACCTACGCTGGAGCACATTAGAAAGGCTGGAAACGATGAAGCCGCCGACCATGCTGCGCTCGCCATAAAGGCGCTTCGCAAGGCAGCGACCGGACAGCCCGCCGTGCAGCTTGCGCGCCAGCTTTTACGCGGCCTGCCTCGTAACGCCGCTAGACTTCGCCAGCGCCTTCAGGACCCCGGCTCTTGCCCCCGAAGACCCGGGGCATATTCTCGATCAGTTTGGAGCGGTCCCGGCTGGCACCTCGCTGGGGCCGTTTCGCTTCGGGGAACAAGCAGCAGTCCAACGACGTTGAGTAACCACGTGGGACTACTTGCCGGCCTCAGCACTCTCCCCGGGAGCTGGGGTCTTTTTTGTCGCGAGTCGTAAACAGCTTCGCCAAAGTCTCAGCCTGCTCTTTTGTCAGCTTCTCGGCGAACGCGCCGTTCTTTTCTATCTGCGCCGGTCCTTTGAGTTCGCTATCGTAGACCATCCATCCGTTGCCACCCTGCCGAACGAGGAAACGTCCCCGCATCGGGCGTCCAGTAAATTCCATCTGCATCCACCATCTGCGAAATACGAGCGCGTCGATTAGTTCGAAGGATGGAGCGCGCGGCATTGAACTATGTGAATCGTGACGATCAACTTTGGACAAGCACCACTCGGCTTTCGCGGCGAACTGAAAACGGCCCCCACCGGGGGCCGCTAACCCGAACGATACGGGTTTTCCTCTGGCAGTCGGGGGCACCTTGGCTGACCAGAAGCGCCAATTAGACGCTGATCTCCTCGCGATGGTTCCTAGCCTGACGCGTGGCAATTGGACAGGAGCGTACTAAAACTAGCTTCGTCGGATCGCGCGGGAAAAACTAGCAACTTCTGACAGCCGTGTTAGCTTCCACGCCTCGGGTCACGTCCCGATTCATCACGGTGACAGGCCTCAGCACCGGCCTCTAGGCCCCCAAAGCTGAGTCACCCTCGCTGACGTGCTTATCTGCGGGAATGGCGCTGCCGGCGATCCATGTCCAGCTTCGATCGCATAGATTGGTGTTGAATAGGGCTTTTCTCAGCTTCGCTGGAATGTCGTTTGTGGCGCTCATCGTCAGCGTAAGTTGGCTGCTGATCGGCTGAGCGTCCTACCTCTCGTGATGACATGACGACTTGGCCTCAGCGCAGCCCGATTGAGCCAACGACGACGTCGCTATAGAGGATGTTCCATTTCTGCCCGGCTGCGGCTCTGTCGCGCCGACGCGTGAGCTCGGTCACGTCGCATCTCCGGTCGGGCAGCGCCGCCACAGCTGCAGCAGCTCCGCGGCCGGCCGCTTGCCCGCCGTACTGCACTTCACGCAGCGCAGGCGACCGGCGAGATCGCGCACGTTGGTGGTCGGAACGTGGCGCAGCGCGGCTAGGCGCGACCGCGAGCGGTGTCTTGCACCGCGAGCAATTGATTTCGAGCCACGGATAGCCGGCTTGATGGCCTGGTCGATCGACGGCGATGCGTCGACCGGGCCCGCCGTCGGCGCAGATCTTTTTGTTCCAGCTCTGGCAGAGCAGATCGTCGGCCTCGCGGATGAGCGCCTCGCCGGCGGCGCAATCCATTTAAACTTAGCCGTGCCGCACCGCTACCCGACTTCGATAGGTATACGTCTCGGCCAAGGTTCGGAATGTCCCAAGTCTACGAGGTGTTTGAACCCTTGACGGACTGAGCACTCGGAAGCCGCCTGAGGCGTCGGGCTCCTCCTCCGCCTCATCGGGCAGCGGCAGTATGGCTTCCGACGAATTGGCTAGCTGATACGAGGAACAACCTGTTGGTTTCGTAGTTCTTTTGGCGCCGCCGGCCCGAGTGTCGCTGGGCGCCTCATGGCCCAGCTAAGCCAGGCGACACGGCGGCTCGTACCATTTTGCTCCGTGGAGGATTTGGATATGAAAACGACCCGTATTGTCGCTTGGCAGCCGATCAGCCTTACTCGCCTCGGCGGGGTCTCGCAGCTGCATCTTCCGTCTGGCCGCTCGTTAGAACTCAAGAGCGGCGACGGCTTATGAAGGAGGGCAAGTCATGTCAATCAAGTCAGCCCTCACCGCTATCCATTCGGAAGCCGGGTTGTCCCGGTACCTGCACGAGATCCGTAGCTTCCCGCTGCTAGATGCCTCCGAAGAAGTGATGTATGCAAGGCGTCTTCGGGATGCCGGGGATAGCGAAGCTGCCTACCGTCTGGTGACGAGCCATCTACGACTGGCTGCCAAGATCGCGCTGAAATATCGGCGCTATGGATTGCCCATCGCCGACCTCATCTCGGAAGCCAACGTCGGATTGATGCTGGCCGTCAGGCGGTTCGACCCTGAGAAGGGATTTCGCCTGGCGACTTATGCCGCTTGGTGGATCAAGGCGTCCGTACAGGAATTCGTCCTGCGATCATGGTCGCTCGTCAAGCTCGGCACAACCGCGGCGCAAAAAAAGCTGTTCTTTAACCTTCAAAAGTTGAAGAGACGCCTTGGAACGCCGGACGATGGCGAGCTTTCGCCGGAGCAGGTGAAGCAGATCTCTGACCATCTTCAGGTCAAGCAAACCGACGTCGTCGAGATGAACGGGCGGATCCGTGGCGACATGACGCTGAATGTTCAACTCAGTGACGAGGAAGGCGAACAGTGGCAGGACAGGGTCGCAGATTCATCTCCTGATCCTGAAACCCTGCTCGTGGAGGCCGGAGACCGAGAACGGCAGAAGGCCGCACTCTCGGAGGCGCTGTGTGCGCTTTCTCCGCGAGAACGCACCATTGTCGAAGCCCGTTACATGGCAGATGAGCAAAGAACGCTTGACGATCTTGCCAATACCTTCGGTATTTCGCGTGAGCGTATCCGCCAGATCGAGCAGCGTGCGTTGCAGCGTATCAAGTCGACGCTGTGCGCACGCCTTCCGGAGCTTGCGGCTGCTTCAGCGAGCGCATAGTAGAAGCAGAACATAGAAACTGCTGGCCGGCTGCTGATCGATGAATCAGCAGCCGGTGCAGATATCAAGCACGATGGCTCCCGCCGAGAAATCACGGTCCTTGCGGCCGCCGGACTTTGTTCTTGCCCGGGGGCTGGCCGCTTTGATCACTGACAAGCTGCTTAACGGTGGCCTCGGAGCTTCGCACTGCTCGCGACGAATCCGCTTCTTTCGCCTGCAGCGAGATCACCATCCCGATTGGAGCAGCAAGTACCATTAAGCTCCACATCTCTGGTTACCCTCCTTTCGACGATGCTCCAATTTGCCGCGCAGAGTTGTTCTGAAGCCGAGACAACGTCTCGGTTTGACGGTTTCAATTCTCAAGGTGCGCTGAGCGTTTCCGGACGCAGGAGAATGCTCTCCGGTTACGAGCCGCGAGCAATATCGACGATCCGGCTTTCGCCGCAAAAATTTTCTTCCAACCTCTTGAAAGTAGAACCCTCGCTCCTAGGTGGATTTTTGCCCGGGGGCCGTTATGGACCCGGTTTTGGACATCGCTGAACCTACCCAAGGAGGATGTGCATGCATTTCCGTCCCTTGCACGATCGCGTGCTCGTGCGACGTCTCGACGCCGAAGAGAAAACCGCCGGCGGTATCATCATTCCAGACACAGCAAAGGAGAAGCCGCAGCAGGGCGAGATTGTCGCCACTGGCCCCGGCGCACGCAACGAACAGGGCCAGCTCATTCAACTCGACGTCAAGCCCGGTGACCGTGTCCTGTTCGGCAAGTGGTCTGGTACCGAGGTCAAGATCGACGGCGAGAAATTCCTGATCATGAAGGAAAGCGACCTTCTGGGTGTTGTCGACAAGACAGCGACCGTCAAGAAGGCAGCTTAGCGCGCTGACAGTCATAGAGGAAAGGAGAGATCAAAATGGCTGCCAAGGACGTGAAGTTCGCAACCGAGGCCCGAGAGCGCATGCTGCGGGGCGTCGACACACTGGCAAACGCGGTGAAGGTCACACTCGGTCCGAAGGGGCGTAACGTCGTGATCGAGAAATCGTTCGGTGCGCCGCGCATCACCAAAGATGGCGTAACCGTCGCCAAAGAGGTCGAACTGGAGGACAAGTTCGAGAACATGGGCGCGCAGATGGTGCGCGAGGTCGCCTCGAAGACCAACGATCTGGCGGGCGACGGCACCACGACCGCGACCGTGCTCGCTCAGGCCATCTTCAAGGAGGGCAGCAAATCCGTCGCCGCCGGCATGAACCCAATGGATCTGAAGCGGGGGATTGACCTGGCTGTCGACGCCGTCGTTTCCGACCTCAAATCACACGCCAGGAAAATCACCTCCAATGACGAGATCGCCCAGGTCGGCACAATCTCCGCCAATGGTGATACCGAGATCGGCCGCTTCCTGGCCGACGCCATGAACAAGGTCGGTAATGAAGGCGTGATCACCGTCGAGGAGGCCAAGAGCCTGCACACCGAGCTCGAAGTGGTCGAGGGCATGCAGTTCGACCGCGGCTACATCTCGCCCTACTTCGTCACGAACCCCGAGAAGATGCGTGTCGAACTCGAGGATCCCTACGTTCTGATTCACGAGAAGAAGCTGTCCGGCTTGCAGACCATGCTGCCGCTGTTGGAGCAGGTCGTTCAGTCCGGTAAGCCGCTCCTGATCATCGCGGAGGACATCGAAGGTGAAGCGCTTGCGACATTGGTCGTCAATAGACTGCGCGGCGGATTGAAGGTCGCGGCCGTCAAGGCACCTGGCTTCGGCGATCGTCGCAAGGCCATGCTGGAGGACATCGCGATCCTGACCGGCGGCAATGTCATCAGCGAGGACCTCGGCATCAAGCTGGAAAACGTCACAGTGAAGATGCTCGGGCGCGCCAAGAAGGTCGTCATTGACAAGGACAACACCACCATTGTTGAGGGCGCGGGCGCCAAGAAGGATATCGAGGCGCGCGCCCAGCAAATCAGGCTCCAGATCGAGGAGACGACCTCCGACTATGATCGCGAAAAGCTGCAAGAGCGCCTCGCCAAGCTTGCCGGAGGCGTCGCAGTGATCCGTGTGGGTGGTGCGACGGAGGTCGAAGTCAAGGAACGCAAAGACCGTGTCGACGACGCGATGCATGCGACTCGAGCGGCGGTGGAGGAGGGGATTCTCCCCGGAGGCGGGGTTGCCCTCCTGCGTGCCCTCGAAGCGCTCGACGGCATCAAGACCGCGAACGCCGACCAGAAGGCCGGCATCGACATCGTTCGTCGCGCCATCCGGATGCCGGCTCGGCAGATCGTGCAGAACGCCGGCGAAGACGGCTCACTGGTTGTCGGCAAGCTTCTGGAGCACCAGAGTTACAACTGGGGCTTCAACGCGGCAACTGGCGAGTACGAGGATCTTGTGAAAGCCGGTGTGATCGATCCCGCCAAGGTCGTGCGCACCGCCTTGCAGGACGCTGCGTCGGTGGCCTCGCTGCTGATCACCACCGAGGCACTCGTGGCCGAAAAGCCGAAGAAGGCTGAATCCGCTTCGGCAGCTCCCGCCATGGACTTCTGAACAACCGAGCCCGGCCGATCAAGGCCGGGCTCCACCGATGAGAGGAGAGAAGACCGCTTCCAAAGATGGAGTGTCCCATGAACAAGCCTAATCGTCGTCGGCTCAGGATGAGGCAGGACACGATCCATTGGTTCATGTTCTCCCTGAGTTTTGTCACCATTGCCTGGATCTGTTTTCGAACGATGGGAGGAGTATAGATGCTGAGTTATCACCATACGTTGTCCGACCGGACGGAGACCAACCGCAATCTGCGGCGAAGCCTGCTTGCTTTAGTAGTAGCCGGCGCAATGTCTCTGGCGGCCTTCGGTGCTTACGGCGTGGAAAGCCCGCGGGGAGCCGAGGCCACACAGGGTACCTTCACTGGACTGCCACTGCCGCCAATCCCGTATCTCGACACGATGCCGTGGCTGAAATGGCAGCCCGCGGCGGCAACGATGAAGATCGACATCTTGCTGCCGCCGACCTCCGCGCCGACCGGCATCTGGCCGCAACCGTCGCCCCATCCCGCGGGACTGGCGGCAACAAGCTGAACCTCAGAGAGCGGCCCGCGAAGGCCGCTCCCTACCTTACGCAATCTCGTCAAGAGCGAGCGGCACTCATGTCCGGGCTGAGTTCGGCGAGGCATTCCGTGCGCGGGAACTCTGATGCAACCTCAAGCAACAGTTGAGCTTGCCGTCCGCGACTTCCTCATCCGAGGTTGTCTGAAGGTGATCGGTCACTACGAGCGCCTGCTCTCAACTGCCAGGAGCGAGCAAGGCGGCAGCTCTATCAAGCCCGGATTGAGCGAGAGCAGCGAGTGATGGATGTCCTACGCCAGGGTGCTTACCCGGATCGCTTGGCCGCGTAGTCGCTGACCCGCCAGGCGAGGTTCGGTCAGAAAAAAGCGCACGGCCTCTTGAATTCACGAGTGTCAGTTCTAATTCGTTTCTCGACCGCGACTGCGGTATGTCGAGCGCCAGGCCGGGCTCGACGAGGCTGGACCGGGGGTGTTCGACGATAATCGAAACTCCGATCCTGCCTTGCTTCGTATCCATATTGCTCTTTGGAGGACTTGGCTATGAGGACACTTGATTTTACGCCACTGTGGCGCACCAGCGTCGGCTTCGATCACTTGGCTGGCCTCATCGACGGCATGTCGCGCCGGCCGAATGAGGATAGCTATCCGCCATACAATATCGAGCGGTCCGGTGAGGATCACTATCGAATCACGCTGGCCGTAGCAGGTTTCGGCGCTAGTGACATCTCCGTGACGGCGGAGCAAAATGCGCTCACGATCGAAGGCAAGACGTCCGACGGGGATGCGCGGCGGTATCTCTACCAAGGTATTCCGGCGCGACCGTTCCGGAGAGTCTTCAGTCTGGCCGAGTACGTCCGGGTCAAGCAGGCATCCTTCCGGGACGGTCTCTTGACCATTGATCTCGTTCGAGAGATTCCGGAGACGATGAAGCCGCGCAAGATCCAGATCGGTGCAACGGCTGCTTCGTCGCAAATTGAGCGGAAGAAGGCAGCTTAGGTAGCTTCGATCCGTGGACCGGCGATGTCATCGGACGTTCCTGACCGATCTCATCTCAACGTGGGTGGCGCATCGACTACGCCGCCACCCAAATCACGAGCACCATCCCCTGGAAAGGAGTGAACAGGGAGGCGAGCCATGACTAACGTAAAAATCGACGGCGGCGATCTGCACCCATTCTTCCACCCCGCCGCTCGCTACATTTCTCCGGCGGAAGTCCTGAATGACATTGAGCTCTCGACGCCTGAGAAGCGAATCATCCTGTCCTCGTGGGCGTCGGATATGTACGCCGTGGAATCCTGTCCCGGCATGCGGGAGGTCCCCGGAATGGGCCACGCTGTGAAGTTGGCCGACATACTGGCAGCGTTGCGGCAACTCGACAGAGACGACGATGATGATCCGCCCAGTGGCGGTGGCGTCCCCATGCGGCTGCGGCGGCCCTGGGCCGCCGCACAGCGGAGGGCGCTGTGATGGTCACGGAAGCCGTTCTAGCGATCGTGCTGCTTGGCCATGCCGCAGCAGCCTGGGCAATTCCGCTCCTAGCATTGGAAGGAACGCGTCTGCCTCAGATTGACGATCCCACAAGCACGCAAGGGTGATCGGAATGTTGGGTCAGCGAACAATATTGGCATGGCTTCTGGTTGTGGCGCTGTTCGGGACTTCACCGGCTATATCCCAAGTGCCGGACCTGAAGACGGGTGGTTCTGTGCCAACATTGGCGCCGGTAGTTCGACAGGTGACACCCGCGGTTGTTAATATTTCCGTGCACGGCCGTGTCCGTGAGGACAATCCGCTTTACCGCGATCCGTTCTTTCGTGAGTTTTTCGACATTCCCAAGCAGGTCGAGAAGGAAATCAATTCGACCGGTTCGGGAGTCATCGTCGATGCCAGGCGCGGCTATGTGTTGACCAACAATCATGTTGTCGAAGGCGCCTCGGTCGTTCGGATCACGACCAAGGACGGCCGGCAGTTAACTGCGAAGGTAATCGGGCGCGATGCGCCAACTGACGTTGCAGTGCTGCAGATCCAAGACCCTGCCGGCCTTCAGGCGCTTCCTTTCGGCGACAGTGATGCGCTTGAGGTCGGAGATTTCGTGCTCGCGATCGGCAATCCCTTTGGACTCGGCCAGACCGTCACGTCCGGCCTGGTCAGTGCGCTGGGTCGCACTGGCTTGAGCAAGGAAGGCTTTGAGGACTTCATCCAGACCGACGCTGCGATCAATCCGGGAAATTCCGGCGGCGCATTGGTGAATCTCCGCGGCGAATTGGTCGGCATCAACTCCGCGATCATTTCGCCGGGCGGAGGGAATGTCGGGATCGGTTTTGCAATTCCCGCGAATATGGCCCGGATCGTTATGGAGCAGATTGTAGATAAGGGACACGTTGAGCGAGGCCGCATTGGCGTTTCACTGCGCGAACTCCAACCGTCGACCAAACAAGGGCGCAACGAAGGCGCGGTGATCGCAGAGGTCGCGGCAGACTCTCCGGCTGCAAGGGCCGGCTTGCGGAAGGACGATATTGTTGTCATGGCAGACGACCGTCGGATCCGCAGCGCGTCGCAACTTCGTAACAAGATCGGCCTGGCGCGTGTCGGTCAAGATGTGAAGCTCACCATCGTGCGGGGCGGTCAAACCAGTTCCGCCGTCGTGAAAGTTGCTCCGCCTGTCCAGGCAAGCAGCACATCCACTCGCCTGCTGCATTGATGCAAAAGGTTCAAGACAATCTGGCCGGTCGACTGCCAAATTCATGCTCTGGCAGACGTATTGGCTCAAAAGCCCAGCCCCTCTGCTTTTAGGGCAGCCATCTTACTTGCTCAACTTTGTAACTCTTGTCACCGCCTGGCGTCTGGACGGCTACGACTGACCCTTTGGACCTGCCTATCAACGCCCGTGCGAGCGGGGAACTGAACGAGATCTTGCCTTTTGCCGGGTCGGCTTCCGGCTCGCCAACGATTTGGCAAATTCGCTCCTCGCCCGTATCCTGGTCCGTCAGTGTGACCGTCGCGCCGAATTTGATGGTCTCGCCGGAGAGCTTTGACACTTCGATGATTTCTGCACGTGCAAGCTTGCTTTCTAACTCGGCTATGCGAGCTTCGTTGAGCCTTTGCTCGCCCAACGCAGCCTGATATTCCGAATTCTCAATAAGGTTGGGCTCGTCGGCAATCGCTTGCTGAATGCGCTCGGCAAGATGAGGCCGCTTGATTCTAGTGCGGTCGGCCAGTTCGTCGTTAAGGGCGGCATGACCGGCCGCAGTCATGGGGAGGGTTGGCATCAATTCGGACCGCCTTGTGAGAGCACCGCGAGCGGCCGCGGTCGCCTGCCGGGCCTACCTATCTCGGTACTATGGGCTGGCAACTATGCTGGCCTTTACCTGTTCCAAGGACCGCCCGGTCCAAGGAGCCCGACAAGGGAACGGAACTTGGGTTGTCGCAGGTCTACGGGTTTGCCGTGCGAATATCGACCAGTGCAGTTGTATGAGCCAATTGGGCACTCCTTGCATGGGCGCACGGGAGTACATCCTTGCTGTGGACGACGACGCGAGCGTCCGCGAAACGTCACGGAACATGCTTGACGATCTCGGATACCAGGCGATTGCGGCTGATAATCTGGATGCCGCGCTGTCGACCCTTTCTCATCAAGCAATCGATGTGGCGATTATTGATCTGGCGATGCCCGACGTTTCTGGACTCAACGTCGGACTTGAGCTTCAACGGCAGCAGCCGGGCTTGCCGATCGTGTACTGCAGTGGCTATCCAGATCTCATCGAAAAGCCTAGCAAACACATGAACGACAGTCTGCTCCTCAGCAAGCCGTTTTTCTCCCAGGAACTCTCAGCCAAGCTGGAAGCGATGCTACGCACCAGCCGTCTGCTTGACTCGGACGCAGCGCCAAATCCGCGCGGACTCAATCAATACCGGTCCGCACCATAGCGCGCGCCAGCTCGAGTTCGCTGATAGCCTGGCGCAGCGAACGGCGGGCCGCGCTCTTATCTCCATTCGCACAGGCGACTTTCAGTTCCTCGATGTGTTGAGCCGCGATCTTTGCATGCGCAACAACATCCGCAGCGCCTGCAAAACTGGATTTCCGCTTTGTGTCCATGGTCGGGCACACCCCCGCCCGCTCTTATTGGAAATAGGACGGGAGCGGAGACCGCTCCCATCGATTTGTGTCATTTCGAGTTGATCGCAATACGCTTCACCTTGGATTCTGCTTGCGGCAGCTTTGGCATGGTGACAGTCAGAACTCCGTTCTTGAACGCAGCAGAGATCTTGTCCTGGTCCACGTCTTCGATCGGGATGCGCCGTTCAAACCTGCCGTAGTACCGCTCGCTGAACCTGCGATCCTTGTCTTCCGTCTCAGTCTTCTTCTCTCCCTTGATCGAGAGAACGCCATTGGCGAGCTCGATCTGGACGTCTTTCTCGTCGAGACCTGGCAACTCCGCCGTGACTTTCACGTCCTGGTTACTCTCGTTGACCTCGATGCTCGGCCAATTCATCGACTGCTCGAGAAAGCTGCCGCCAAATGGCGCGACATCGAAGCCGCGGAAGGCGTCATCGAATAGCCGGTTCATCTCCCGGTGCAGGGTTAGAACCGGATTGTAGTTTTCGGAGCGACGGGTGGTCAGATCACGACCGCGGCCCCAGGGGGGCAGATCGGTGATAGCCATGGATTTTCTCCTTCTTTGTTCCAAAATTCGCGACGCGATAAAGCCTCGCCGCAAAATTCAATTGTGAGCAGGCGGTGTTACGCCGCATGCTTGTTCTCATCTTTCTGGTGATCAGCACCTGTGTTGATCGCAATCTGGCGCGGTTTCATCGCCTCGGGAACCTCCCGAACCAGATCGATCTTGAGCATGCCATTCTCGAACCAGGCGCCCTTCACTTGCACGTACTCGGCCAGATTGAAGATCTGTCGGAACGGGCGCGCAGAGATGCCTTGATAGAGATATTGATGGCCGCTTTTGTCGGCCTTGCGACCCTCAACGGTCAGTGTGTTCTGCCCGGCCGTGATGGAGACCGTGTCAGGCGGGAAGCCGGCAAGAGCCAGCGTGATTTGGTAGTGGTCCTCACCGACACGTTCGATGTCGTAGGGCGGGTAATTGTCCGCGCCGGTCCATCGGCCGGAGTCCGCGAGAAGGTCGAACAGACGATCGAATCCAACCGTCGATCGCCACAGGGGAGCGAGATCAAGCGTGGTCATAGCCATATCCTCCTTTTGAGCAACATGGATAAGAGCACCCAGGACGCTTGCCGGGTGCCTGCACGCGCCCCGTAGCAGGCGCCCGATTGTGCCGTGCAATTACTGCGTGGCTACCCATAAAATTAGAAGGGGGGCGTATCGTTTCAAGGCCTTCCAGGCACTTGCGAAAGCGGCAGTGCCGCACCCATGTTTTTGTCGGATCCGGCTGAGGCGAATGTGGAAGGACTTCCTGCCGTCCTGCTGCGTCTCAGCCGGTTCCTCCAAAGGTACTCGCCAACGAAAGTGACCATGGCAGCAGTCCAAAACGACGTGATCGACACGGCGCTTCTGGAATCATTTTTCGGGAGTGACCCGCCGTGCTTCGCCGCGCTCGGCGTCACCATCGGATCTCCTGGCCGGTTTGGTATGTCGCGCGCGCAGCTCCTGGAGATGAAACTCCCACCTTCGGTCGCGGCTGAGCGGAAGACCGCGACAAATAGCCCTGGTGTCGGACAGTCACGAGAGCCGCGCATCGTGAGATCTCGGAACGAAGGCTCCTGCCGGGGGGCATAGCGCTGCGCCGGCGGAGCCATGTCGGTCGAGCCGGCAGAAATCTAAGAGTAATAGGCGATCATCAACCGGTTCTGTCATCGCGCCGTTCGGTTTGACAGCAACTTAAAAGGCTAGCGATCACCGATGCCGGAAAGGCGACAATCAATAATGCGCCAAGCATGATGCCGACGTTCGGCGCAACATCGAGAGCATCGTGCGCGCCGATCGCTAATGCTGCTGCTGCGCCCACGGTATTGAATACTTAAGATGCATCGGACGTCCACTCCGTTCTCCATCACAACGCGTTTCCGTGAGCAACTGTGAGTGGCTGGTCTATGAGCGGCTTGCTTTAGCGATTCTAAAGCTCTCCACGGATCATGCCGATAATCTCCACAGCGTTTCGCCGGGCCCGATCTCGGCAGACCCGCGGCGAATGGAAAGTCGCGCGAGCGGCTTGGGGGACCACCCGCGCTAGTCTGGGTGGAAGCTTGGCCATCTCTGGGGGGCGCGATACATGAGGGCCAAGCCGTATTCCTCCGAGCAACTCGCGTGCCAGACGGGCGCGCGCAGCCTCCTCACGGGGCAAACATAAGCTCATGAAGCGCGGCGCCAGGTCGAAGCCATGAAAAACGTGCGGGCGGCGGGAGATCCGCCCGCACGAGTTGCGCTACGAAGCGGCTTGGGCCTCAGGAGGTCGTGATTGAGCAACCAAGCCGTGCATCACTCAGCAACCGGCGTGCCAGACCGTGAAGAACCGACGAGAGACCAAAAAGTTGTGCTTTTTCACGCCGCGCCAGCCAACTCCTCGGGCGGCTTCCGAACATGAATGTCGGTAACCTGACGCGGTCGTACGAGATCGGAGGGCAGTACCCAATGCTATCGTGCACAACGATCGCATCGGGTCACCGTTCAGCCTTTGCAACTGCTCCTCTTCGATCGGGCAGTTGAGCATTGCGGCCGTTGCGCTGCTATTGATCAGGGTTAGTTTCATGGCTTCCGTCGGGCGGCCACGGCAAACGCGCGAGTTAAATGGCTGAACCTTCGTCCTTGTCGTATTCCTTGAAGATCGACGACCGTCACAGTTCATCTTGGTGCGGCTGAACCTCCGGCCAGCGGGTGCGAGTGGAGGGTTACCCGGACACGGCCTCGCGTCAGTCGCTTCCCACCCACCGGTGTGCTGCTGGTTGCGGATCAATCAGTCTCCTTGTCCGGTGCGTTGCCGCCGGCTGCACTCTTCGCGCCCTTGGTCGATTTCCTGCCCACTTTCCCGCCCGCGGTCCTGAGTTTGGGCAAAGAATCGTCATCATCACTCATGCCGCTCTGTACGCTCCTGTCTTGCATGCCTTTGCGAGCCCTGGCGTCGGTGGCGAGGCTTTGCACAATGACGGAGTATGCGAGGAAAGCGGAAATGCCGCATGCGATTACAGAGGTCTTCGCTAATTTCATCCATGTCTCCTGGATCGAATTGCTTGCGAGGGAGCGATTTTGGCTTAATGCGGCTGCGCCGTTCGCTTCGCGTTGAGGGGTACGAACGGCGCAATACTCACGATGACGCCGAACCAGCTCTGTCATTTGGTTGTGTGACGTCCCGATCCGATGCTTCGCGTCATCAGGATCTGCCGACGGTTTCCAGGCTACGCCCTGACGTGGCGTGAGGTTCAAGCGATTTCTGCAGTTTGACTATCAGTCCGCCGTTCCCGGGGCCGTTTTTTATGTGGTATCAGGCTGCTCTTCCGGGATCGTGCAGGTCTGGGCCTGTCGCTCAAGCGGCTTGACGAAAGCGTCTTTCAGCGCGCTGGCTAATAGGCCTAATTTCTCTGGCAACGTGGATTTTCGTTGGTCTGGGCAATGGCGAGCTGCTCATGCTCGGAATTCGAAACCGTCCAACGGAAGATGGCCATCGAGAGGCAGATGTTTTGCCTGCCCCAGATCGCAATGCTTGCCGGGCTGCCTTCGCTTGCCTCGGCGCGTTTCGTGTTGGCGGCAGGACGCGGACGCGCTTGACTGTGCTTGCTTGCGGTGAGCCGTCCGTTCGAGCCGGCTAGACTTGGCGGAGCCGTCTCAACCATTCTCACGGCCGCCACACGCGAGGGATGATCATTCGTCTCCTTCCTCGTCGAACAAGTTCGGGTAGATCGGTTCGTTGAATGCGGGGTCAAGATGACGAGAACGAGAAGCAAATCCGCCTCTTCGGTGCGCTTCGACCAGGCTGCAGCAATCTCGGCCTAGCCCACTCGTCGCGGTGGCGGATTGCGCGCTCTCGATGTTCGTTCACGGACGATACCGCCCTTTGCAGCAGATCGTTTCTATTTCTTCGCTGAATCGTTCCAACATCTTGTGCAGCTGAACCGAAATTGGCCAATCTTCTCCTTGAAATTGCGCTTCAGCACGCGGACGCACGTGGCCTCTTTGATGGCTTGATCTGGCCGAAGACCGGCTTCGCCTCGATCGTCTGAGCCGCAACGCCGTTGATGCGACTTTCTTCCCCTGGGCTTCGCCCATTCCTCGCGAGACAAGAAAGTCGCCTCAACGCCGTCCTCCGCTGCGCTCCGGCCCGAACGGGTGCGTCGCCGATCGTCCTCGGCCTTTAGATCGCCATCGAGGCCGCGGTGGTCGCGGGCTCGAAACACAACAGGAGAAGTGACATGGCTAACATCGGTTCTTTCAAGAAGCTGGGCAACGATTTCCAGGGCGAGATTGTCACCCTGAGCCTGCAGGCAAAGGGCGTCCGCATCGTCGCCGAGACCAACCGCTCCAACGACAACGCTCCGAGCCACCGAATCTATGTAGGCCGGGCCGAGATCGGCGCAGCCTGGTCGAAGCGCTCCGAAGAGGGCCGCGATTACCTCTCGCTCAAGCTCGACGACCCCTCGTTCAACGCACCGATCTACGCGAACCTGTTCGACGACGAAGGCGGCGAGGGCTACACGCTGCTGTGGTCGCGCCCGCGCAAGAACGGCGAGTGAGCCTCGATCCTTCAGAGCCCCGCTCAGACTATTGGGCGGGGTTCGTTTTTCTGCGCGAGCCAGCGAGAATATCTCGCTGTTGGATAGGTTGCACGGATCGATCTGGGCCGGCTCCTCCGGCGCCGGCGCCCCGCCCAGGTTTTGCGCGCGTCTTAGCGGCCTCAAACACGGGGGCGTTCGTCGCCGCCTGTGCGCGCATAAGCGCGGCCTTCTGCGAGGCGGAGCGAGTCGGCGAAGGCGGGCCTGGCTTTGGGCAAGAACCTTCTCGTCCTCGAATTGCAAAAGCGCAAACAGCCGGCCGCTCGCGCTCGACTGTGAGAAGATGGCGCATCTACACGCCGCGTCATGCGCCTGCCGCGACCCTTGAGAGAAATCTGACTTTTGCGCTCAAGAACGAAGCAATAGAGCTCGCCATCCTGAAGCGGCTTTTCCTCGCCGTGCGGGAGGAGATTGCGGAGCTTGTGAAGCAGACGCCGATCGGGCTCTACACGCGTCGCATCTGGTTTCTCTATAAATGGCTGTTGGGACCCGAACTCAATCTGCCCACGGCGGACAAAATCTCCTATGTCGATGCCGTCGATACCGAACTCCAGTTCGCGAACTCCGGGCAGAATTCGATACGGCATCGCGTCCGCAACAATCTGCCAGGGACGTCAGACTTTTGGCCACTCGTGTTCAAAATGTCTTGTCAAGCGTTGGCTGAGTTATTGCCGCCTCCCTGCGGGACCGGGCTGTCGGCTGGCGCTGAAACCCCGGCTTGCGCCGGGTTTTCACCCTTCGGGCTTCCATCCCTGACGGAAGCTGCGACGCGGCGGATGCCGCCGTCGCGGGTCTTGGTCAAGGGTCTTGGTCAAGGGTCTTGGTAGAAGGCCTTGGTCGCGCGTCTTGGACGTTGCCGTTGGCGACCGATGATACAGGAGAGGCAGAGGGGAGCGGCCTTGGCCATGACGGGTTGAGGGTCGGAGGAGAGTCTTCCGGCGCCCGTCATGGAGATTGCTCCCATGAATACGCAGATTGTTGATGCCAGCCGCAACGCCAGTTTCGGTTACAGAGTGGATGTGAGCCGCGGCGAGCGCATTGGTCGGGTGTCCTCGGAGTGGTTCTGTCGTCCGGCGGATGAGCGCTATCTGTCGCTCAACGAACTGGCCTGCACGGTGCGCGATCGCGCGGACCGCAGCCGGACGCGCGTGGTCGAAAGCGCGCTCATCCATGTCGAGGCAAACCGTGCCGATCCTGAGCGCCTGGCCTTGATGCTGCCCGGCTTGGACACGCCGCTCGCCCCGACCCACTGGAGCTTCGGCCAGCTTGCAAGCCAGGTTGGCGCTCCGGCCACCTACCTGCGGCAGCTCCCCGCGGCACTCGCAGCAATCAACCTGCAATATGGCCTGACCGACAATCGGGTCGAGCAGATCAAAACGCTCGAGACCGAGGGTAGCCGCATCGAGCTTCGCGCTGTCACCGGTCCCGACTATGGCCGGATCTACGACCACGAGCTGGTTGAGGCCGTACAACGCATCGCTGGCAATGGCACAGGCGATACACGGTGGAAGGTGCCTGGTGCGCTCGACTGGTCAAGTGGCATCTACAATCCCCGCGTCGACATTTCCAAGGACACGACGACCCTCTACGCGTCGGACAGGGACGTTTTCCTGTTTCTGGTCGATGATCTGAATCCCATCGAGGCCGGTCGTCTCCGGGACGGCTCGCCCGACCTCTATTTCCGAGGCTTCTATTGCTGGAACTCGGAAGTTGGCGCGAAGACGCTCGGCATGGCGAGCTTCTATCTTCGTGCGGTTTGTCAGAATCGCAATCTGTGGGGCGTGGAAGATTTCGAGGAGATGACCATCCGCCATTCCAAATACGCAGCCTCCCGCTTTGCTCACGAGGCAGCCCCGGCACTGTTGAACTTCGCCGACTCCTCACCCATGCCCTTTGTCAACGGCATCAAGGCCGCCCGCGAGCGGATCGTGGCACGCAGCGACGAGGATCGCACCGAGTTTCTGCGCCGCCGCGGCTTCTCCAAGGCCGAGACAGGCAAGGTGATTGAGGCGGTGCTGGCGGAGGAAGGCCGCCCGCCTGAAAGCATCTTCGATTTCGTGCAGGGCATCACCGCCGTCGCGCGCGACAGGCCGCATCAGGATGTCCGCCTGGACATGGAGGCCAAGGCCAAGAAGTTGCTCGACCGCGTGGCGTAATTGCGGCCAAGCCGGGGATTCCGTTCTCCGGCTTGGCTTGTCTGCGCTCTTCCGGCTCACCAGTTCGGGGATGGCGCTGCCTCTCGGGGAGACGTTGATGTCCGTCGCGGGCCGGCAATTCCGCGGCGGCTCGGAGACCGTAGCGCCGTCGCCAAAACCGGCGCGGCACCGAAAGATGCACGCCAAGTGTCGCGATACTCGCTTGCAGCTTCGACCCACGTGACCTCGACTTCTGAAACGAGAGGTGAACTGGATCGCATCCGAGCTCGGGCAACTCAGTTTTCCGATAGCGCGGCAGCCGCCAACCACCGCCATTGCGCCAGCAAGAAAGCGAGAGCGAGAGAGGGGCAGGCATGTTCGTGAACGGGTTGGAGGCCGAGAGAGAGGCTCCCGGCCGCCCGTTTCGGAGAAACTGACATGGCAAAGGCCGTTCAGAAGATCAAGCTGTCGTCGTCGCGCGACATTCCCTTCAGCAAACTCATCTTGAGCCAGAATAATGTGCGGCGCCTCAAAGCCGGCATCTCGATCGAGGATCTTGCCGAGGACATCGCCCGGCGCTCCCTGCTGCAAAGTCTCAACGTCCGGCCTGTCCTCGACGACGAAGGCCGGGAAACCGGCATGTTCGAGGTGCCGGCCGGAGGTCGCCGCTATCGCGCACTTGAGCTCCTGGTCAAGCAGAAGCGTCTGGCGAAGACCGCGCCGGTCCCATGCATCGTCAGTGACATGGCTGACGTGATCACCGCGGAAGAAGACTCGCTCGCCGAGAACGTGCACCGCATCGCGCTTCATCCCCTGGACCAGTTTCGCGCATTCCAGACCCTGCGCGAGCAAGGGCGGTCCGAAGAAGATGTCGCGGCCATCTTCTTTGTATCCGTCAACGTGGTGAAGCAGCGGCTGCGGCTTGCGGCGGTGTCCCCGAAGCTGCTCGAGGTTTACGCCGACGACGGCATGTCGCTCGAACAGTTGATGGCGTTCTCGGTTACCGCCGATCACGGCCGGCAGGAACAGGTCTGGGAGACCGTCAACAAGTCGGGTTATGAAGAGCCGTATCAGATCAGGCGCCTCCTGACCGAGCGTGCGGTGCGGGTCTCCGACAGGCGCGCCCGATTTGTCGGCCTCGCCGCTTATGAAGCGGCCGGCGGCGGCGTGCTGCGCGATCTCTTCGAAGAAGATGGCGGCGGCTGGCTCGAGGACGTTGCGCTGCTGGAGCGTCTCGTGGCTGAGAAGTTGCGGGCAGAAGCTGAGGCGATCGCCGCCGAAGGCTGGAAGTGGATAGAGGTGACCGCCGCCAGCTTTCCCTACGGCCATGACCACGGGCTCCGCCGGCTCGAGGCAGATCCGGCGGCTCTCACCGCCGAAGAGCAGGCGCGCTTCGATACTCTCCAGGTTGAATACGACGCGCTTGAGGCAAGATTTGAAGGCGCTGACGAACTGCCCGGTGAGGTGGACGCGCGGCTCGGCGAACTCGAGCAGGCGCTCGAAGCGTTCAACAACCGGCCGGACATCTTCGAGCCGGACCAGATGGCCAGAGCCGGCGTCTTCGTCAGCATCGATTGCGAAGGACGGCTTTCTGTCAATCGGGGTTATGTCCGACCGGAGGACGAGGAGCCTGCGGCCGGTGTCGAAGGCGAGCGAGGCACCGATGTAGCGGTGACTGAAGGGCAGGAGCCCGGTGCTTCGGTCCAGCGCACGGCGATTTCGCTCGCCGGTGCATCGACCGAGCCGGAGGAGCATGATGAGGATGCGGCAAGGCCGTTGCCGGATCGACTCATCACCGAAAGGCGCATCGTACGTTGGCATTACGGGACGCGCTGGCAGAACATCCGGCAATCGCGTTCCAGGCGGTGCTGCACAATTTCGTGCTGACGGCCTTTTACCGGTACGGATCGTCCAACACATGTCTGGAGATCGGACTTCGTACGCCGACCTTTCCCGCTCAAGCCCCCGGGCTCAGGGAAAGCGCATCTGCCAAGGCAGTTGAGGCCCGGCACGAGTCCTGGAAGGCCCGGCTGCCCAAGAGCGAGAACGATCTCTGGGATGCGCTCACGGCCCTTGACGGTGCCGCACAGGCATCCCTGTTCGCTCACTGTGCGTCATTTGCGGTCAACGCCGTCCATGAGCCGGCCAACCGTTACAATCAGGGCCGTGTCTATGCTCACGGCGTCTGCTCTCGGTTCGATCAGGCCGATGTGCTGGCGCGTGCTGTCGGCCTCGACATGGTTCAGTCCGGCTGGCGACCGACTGTTGACAATTATCTCGGCCGCGTCACCAAGCCGCGTATCCTGGAGGCGGTGCGGGAGGCGCGAGGTGAATCGTCCGCGCAATTGATCGATCACCTGAAGAAGTCCGAGATGGCCAGCGAGGCCGAGCGTCTTCTCGAGGGTTCGGGCTGGTTGCCGGAGCTGCTGCGCCCGGTCGACGCCACCGCCTCGCCAGTCGAACAGGAAGGGGAGGCTGGCTCGCTCCCCGAATTCCTCGCCAACGAAGGGCAGGAGGAGGGTGGCGACGAGGCTGAACCACAGCTCGATGCCGCCGAATGACGCCTCATCGCGGGACGGCTCCGGCCGTCCCGTACGCCTTCCTTCGCACGTCTCGTCCCGCGCCCGTCCACGCCGTGTCCGGCAGTGATTTCGTCTTGTCGCCCGGCCGAATGTGGTGGCGCGGCGTGAGGGCGCGCGGCTGCCTCCTGAGAGGCAGAGAGCGGCCGAGACGGGTTTGAGCCGGCACGGTCCAGAGAGAGCGCCAGCCGGCTCGACCCGTTCCCGCTCTCCGAAAGACATCCTGCCATGACCGAATCTCTCACCGGCGGCGCTGCCGCCGCGCCGCTCTCGATGCGTGCCGCTGCAAGTCTAACCTCTGCGGCTCTCCGCGCTGCACAGCAGCTCTTGATTGAGCTCGAACGCGGTCGTCGCATCGATGCCGCTGTCCTGCGTAGCGCCATGGAGGCTGCCTTCGCCGGCTCGGACGCGGCCGGTGCCTGGAATTGGAAGACCGCCTATGACGCCTGCGAGGCGGCGACCGTTCTATTCCTTCGCAAGTTCGGCCCGACCATGCGCGCCAAGGCGGGTTCGACGGCTGCCATGCTGCCGATGCTCGCAAGGATCGCAAGCTGTCTGCCGACCCATACGCGGCGTTCCGAGGATGGCCAGGCACTTCAACAATTCTCGACGCCGATTCCGCTCGGCCTTGTTGCATCTGTGGCGGCGGGCGTTACGCCTGCCGATCGCGTTCTCGAGCCCTCGGCAGGGACAGGCTTGCTTGCGATCTTTGCCGAGCTTTCGGGCGGCGCCCTGGTGTTGAACGAGTTGGCCGAGCCGCGCGCGACATTGCTCGATCAGCTGTTCACCAACGTTAAGGTCACCCGCTTTGACGCCGCCCAGATCGATGATCACCTTGAGGCGAGGGTTGCCCCGAGCGTCGTCTTGATGAACCCGCCGTTCTCGGCTGTGGCGAATGTCGAACGACCGATGCCGGACGCAGCTCTCCGGCACATCACCTCAGCCTTGGCGCGCCTTTGCGACGGCGGCCGTCTTGTCGTCATCGTCGGCAAGAGCCTTGCGCCGGATAATCCGGCATGGACGGAAGCCTTTGTTCGTCTCCAGGAACGCGGGCGGGTTGCGTTTTCTGCCGCCATTGACGGCGCCGTCTACGCCAAGCACGGGACACAAACGGACACAAGGCTGCTTGTGATCGACAAGCTGCCTGCGCCTGATCCGAAAATCTTTCCCGCTTCACCGGGCATGGCGAGCGATGTCGCCACCTTATTTGGCTGGGTGGCCCGGCATGTGCCGTCGAGGCTACCCGTCGTCACTACGCCGGTTGGGCGCGACCTTATTCGTTGTGGTCCAGCGAAGGCGAGATCGACCGCCGCCGCTGTACCGTGTCTACCGTCCACGTCGGGACGTGTGGCGCCAAGAGGCGTAGAGCTCAACTACGAGACAGTCGATTGGTCTCCGCCGGAAAGCGCCCGACTGACCGATGCGCTTTATGAGGAGTACGAATTGCAGTCGATCCGGATTTCCGGATCGCATCCACATCCGACCAAACTCGTGCAGTCCGCGGCAATGGCATCCGTCGCGCCACCGAAGCCGACCTACCGTCCGCATCTGCCGCCACGTGTGGTGACAGATGGACTTCTGTCGGACGCTCAGCTCGAGAGCGTCATTTATGCCGGCGGAGCACATTCCGAATTCCTGGCAGGCTCCTGGACCGTCGATCCGACCTTTGATGTTGTGGCCGCCGCGTGCGAGGACGCTCAGAATGCCATCCGCTTTCGCCGTGGCTGGTTCTTGGGCGATGGCACCGGCGCGGGCAAGGGACGTCAGGTCGGTGGAATCCTGCTCGACAATTGGCTCAAGGGCCGCCGCCGTGCGGTCTGGATCAGCAAATCCGACAAGCTGATCGAAGATGCCCAGCGCGACTGGTCGGCGCTCGGCATGGAGCGCCTGCTGGTGACGCCGCTGTCCCGGTTTCGCCAGGGGACGGCGATCCGGCTTTCGGAAGGCATCCTATTTACAACCTATGCCACGCTACGCACCGACGAGCGCGGCGAGAAGCTTTCGCGTGTCAGCCAGATCGTTGAATGGTTGGGCTCCGACTTCGAAGGAGTGATCATCTTCGACGAGAGCCACGCCATGCAGAATGCGGTCGGGGGCAAGGGCGAGCGCGGCGACCGGGCGGCCTCTCAGCAGGGGCGCGCGGGCCTGAGGCTCCAGCACGCCTTGCCGAATGCTCGGGTGGTCTATGTGTCGGCGACGGGCGCCACCACAGTGCACAACCTCGCTTATGCGCAACGCCTCGGGCTCTGGGGCGGCGCGGACTTCCCGTTCGCCACGCGCGCCGAGTTCGTCGAGGCGATCGAGGAGGGTGGGGTGGCGGCCATGGAGGTCCTGGCTCGTGACCTAAAGGCGCTCGGTCTCTATGCCGCCCGCTCGCTGTCTTATGAGGGCGTCGAGTACGAGCTCGTCGAGCACCAGCTTACGTCCGAGCAGGTTCGCATCTACGACGCCTATGCTGACGCGTTCAGCATCATCCATAACAATCTCGACGCCGCGATGCGGGCCGCCAACATCACCGGCGAAACCGGAACGCTGAACGGACAGGCCAGATCGGCGGCGCGATCCGCCTTCGAAAGCGCCAAGCAGCGCTTCTTCGGGCATCTGTTGACCTCGATGAAGACGCCTTCGCTGATCCGATCGATCGAGCGTGATCTCGACGCCGGCCATGCCGCGGTGATTCAGATCGTCTCAACGGGCGAGGCGCTGATGGAGCGTCGGCTGGCCGAAATTCCGACCGAAGACTGGGGCGACGTCCAGGTCGACATTACGCCCCGCGAGTATGTCCTCGACTATCTCGCTTTTTCCTTCCCGGTGCAGCTCTACGAGCCCTTCACTGATTCAGAGGGTAATCCTTGCTCGCGGCCTGTCTATCGCGACGGCCAACCGGTCGAGAGCCGGGAGGCTGTCTTGCGCCGCGATCGCTTGATCGAAAAGCTCGCCTCGCTGCCGCCTGTTCCTGGGGCGTTGGACCAGGTCATCCAGCGTTTCGGCACCGACATGGTCGCCGAAGTGACCGGCCGTTCGCGCCGCATCGTTCGCAAGCATGGCCGATTGGTGGTCGAGAGCCGAGCGGGCTCGGCGAACCTCGCGGAAACCTCGGCCTTCATGGATGACGTCAAGCGCGTCCTCGTGTTCTCCGACGCGGGCGGCACGGGACGGAGCTACCATGCCGAACTGTCGGCCCGAAATCGCCGGTTGCGGGTCCATTACCTGCTCGAGCCCGGCTGGAAGGCCGATGCCGCGATCCAGGGGCTTGGCCGGACCAACCGGACCAATCAGGCGCAGCCGCCGCTGTTTCGTCCCATCGCGACGGATGTGAAGGCCGAAAAACGCTTTCTCAGCACCATTGCGCGGCGGCTCGACACGCTGGGCGCGATCACACGCGGTCAGCGCCAGACTGGAGGGCAGGGCCTGTTTCGGCCGGAGGACAATCTCGAAAGCCGGTACGGGCGTGATGCCTTGCGTCAACTCTACACATTGCTCGTTCGCGGCAGGATCGACGGCTGCTCGCTCGAGAGGTTCGAGGATGCGACCGGCCTGCAACTGACCGATGCCAATGGGCTGAGGGATGAGCTGCCGCCGATCACGACCTTCCTCAATCGTTTGCTGGCGCTCACCATCGACTTACAGAACGTCCTGTTCACCGTCTTCGAACAGCTCTTGATGGCTCGGATCGAGGGCGCGGTTGCTTCCGGCACCTATGACATTGGGCTGGAAACGCTCCGCGCCGAGAGCTTTGTCGTCTGCGACCGGCGGACGGTCTACACCCATCCGGGCACGGGGGCGCAGACCCGCCTGCTTACGCTGACCCAGCGCTGGCGCAATCATCCCTTAAGTCTCGATGAGGCTCTGGCTCGGCTTTCCGATCATCGCGCGATTCCGTTGTTCAATGAACGCTCGGCCCGTGCGGCCGTGCAGCTCCCGGCGCCAAGTTTCATGCTCGACGACGGCGAGATCGAGCGGCGCATCCGCTTGATACGGCCGATGGAGCAGCACAGCGTCTCCCTCAACATGATGGCGGAAAGCCATTGGGCCGAATCGGATCGCGAACGCTTTGCCGCCGCCTGGCTGGCGGAACTCGCAGAGCTACCCGAGTTCTCGGAGAGTACGATCCACGTCGTGGCCGGCTTGCTGTTACCCATCTGGAAGCGGCTGCCGAACGAATCAAGCCGAGTTTATCGGCTCCAGACCGACGCGGGCGAACGCATCATCGGCCGCAAGGTCTCCGCCGCCTGGGTCGCGAACGTCCTTGCCGCGGATGCGCCCACGTTGACGCCGGACGCTGCCTTTGCCGCGCTGATGGAGGGACAGATCGTCCTCGATCTTGCCGAAGACCTCCAGCTTCGCCGTGTCCGATTGATGGGCGCAACCCGCATCGAACTGTCGGGACTCAACGACACGATGCGCGATCGCCTGCGGGCTTATGGTCTGTTCGGGGAGATCATCTCCTGGAAGCTCCGCATGTTCGTGCCCACGGACGCAAGCGGTGTGGAGGTCCTGGCGAAGGTGCTCGACAGCTATCCGGTCGCGCGCGTCGGTGGACGGGAGGCCGCGTGATGCCCCGCGACGCCTCCGAATTGGCACGCCGCCTCGCGCGCGAGGCCGAGGCGGTATGCAGGCACTATCTCTCCAATGGTAAGCGGGCCGGACGGTACTGGGTGGTCGGCGACGTCCGCAACACGCCGGGCCGTTCGTTGTTCGTACGGCTCCAGGAATCGCCGAAGGGACCCGCCGGCAAATGGACCGATGCCGCGACCGGAGAACATGGTGACCTCCTCGACGTCATCCGCGAAAGTCTGGCCTTGCGAGACTTTCGCGAGGTGGCCGAGGAGGCGAGACGCTTTCTGAAGCTACCTCGTTCCGAGCGGCAACCTACCCCGGAACGGGTGGGTCCAGCCGTGCTGGCCGGATCGCAGCAAGCCGCCCGTCGCCTTTTTGCCATGTCCAGCCCAATCGACGGGACTGTGGTCGAAGCTTATTTGCAACGTCGCGGAATAGCCCGCATCCACCATGGTGGCAGCTTGCGCTTCCACCCACGTTGCTACTATCGACCGGACGATCATTTGCCGACCGAAACATGGCCAGCGATGATCGCCTGCGTCACGAACCTCGCCGGGCGGATCTCCGGCGTGCATCGCACCTGGCTCGATCCTGACGGATTTGATCGCGTCCGGCTCGGCAAGGCCCCTGTCGACACGCCACGACGGGCCATGGGTGACCTGCTCGGCAATGCCGTTCGTTTCGGCCTGGCGGACGACGTGCTCGCTGCCGGCGAGGGTATCGAGACCATGCTGTCGCTGCGTTACCTCCTGCCGAGCCTGCCGATGACAGCGGCGCTGTCGGCCAATCACCTCTCGGCCATGTTGCTGCCGTCTGGGCTACGTCGGCTCTATATCGCCCGCGACGCCGATGCCGCCGGAGATGCCGTACAAGCTAACCTTACCCAGCGCGCGGAAGATGCCGGCGTTGAAGCGATCGCGTTGTCGCCTCGGCTGGGCGACTTCAATGAAGATCTGCACATCTTAGGCCCTGAAGCGCTCCGAGCAGCGTTGCGGCTTCAACTCGTACCAGAAGATGTCGTTCGCTTCTTGCATTCGCTCCCGCCGGCCGCGGAAAAAGCCGACATCGTTCGATCGATCGCGATGGATCGGTGGTAGATTGGGCCAATGCCGGAAGGGCACGCGACCACGGCCTTCTAGAGGGCGATCGGACGCCAAGCGGTTCGGGCCGGCAATGGCTGCGTCCGGCTATTTTCCGCCGCGCGCAGGCGATGAGAAGGCACGCCAGCGATCCGACCGGCGCGCTTTGCATCGCGAAGCAAAATAGCCGGCCTTCGCCATCCTCCGCTGCCGCTTCGGCCCTCCGCTTCCGCCTGCGCCCTAGCGGGCTTCGGCGGACAAGCCGCTCCGGGTTCTGGCCCGTTCCGCCCGCCGTCTGAGTGATCGCCACGAAGGCCGCGATGGGCGCGGCCAATCCGGCAAAGGACCTCTTCCCATGACCGACCACGACGACATCGAACCGGCGCAGGCGGCGTCTCCAACCGACCACGTCCTGAGCGAATTGCAGCTCTTCGGCTATCGTCCCTTCGACGACCAGCCAGATCCAAGACCCCTTCCCGAGGCGAAAACGATCGCCGGTGCCATCGTCGATATGTTCGACGCCCTGGTCGCCACGCTGAGCGATACGCGGCTAGAGCCGGACCTCGACGAACTCCTTTGGTCGACGGTCAACCTGTTCCATCGTGCCGTCGACCGCATTGAACGTCAGCTCGACGACAATGAACAAGCTCAGCACAAGAGCCAACGGGAGCAGAACGGGTCGGAGGTGCGATCGGTCGAGCTTGAGCGCCTGATGGCCGAGGGCATCACGCTGATCGAGCGCCGAAATTGCTTGGAAATCTTTCGCGATCAGGCGATCGAACGATTTGAGGTCCACACCGGCTCGTCGTGGCGTCCTCGGTCGGGCTCGCTGGTCAACCACCGCACGCTCACCGCAGCGATGATCGACTCCCGCGACTTTATCGCCGCCAAGCGTCGTACCGAGAGCGAGGACATGTTGCCGCCGGGAGTGAAGATCGCACTCACCGGCGGGCTGGACTTCAACGACCACCGCCTCATCTGGGATCGCCTCGACAAGGTTCGCGCCAAGCATCCCGACATGGTCCTGCTCCATGGCGGCTCGCCCAAAGGCGCCGAATTGATCGCCTCCAAATGGGCGACCACCCGCAAGGTACCCCAGATCGTCTTCAAGCCCGACTGGACAAAGCATGCCAAGGCGGCTCCCTTCAAGCGCAATGACGCCATGCTCGAACTGCTGCCGATCGGCGTCATGCACTTTCCGGGTACAGGGATCCAGGACAACCTCGCCGACAAGGCGAGGCGTTTCGGCATCCCCGTTTGGAGATTCGGCGGCGCGTGAGCGCCGTCGTCTCGCCTCCAAACCATCAAAGCGGAGTTGTACGCGCCGCAACTCCGCCTCGTTCAGACCTTATATCCGAAGTCGCGCCGTGGTGGTGGTGGAAGGCGCGACTTGCAAATCCATGCAATTGGAGCCGCCACCATGCCCGCCCTTGGGCTTGTTCTCAACGCACTCGGCATCGGTTTGTTCTGCTGGGCGGTTTTCGCGCTGGCAGTGTATGCCTTGCCGTTTTTCGTCGCACTTAATTTCGGGATGATAGCGTTCCATGGTGGCGCCAGCGTCATCGGCGCGCTGCTCGTCGCAATTGCCGCTGGCGTGCTGACATTTGCCGTCGGTGAGATCACCTTCGCTGGTAGCCGATCCGTGGCCCGGCGCGTCATGATCGCGACCATATTCGCTGTCCCAGCTGCCATCGCCGGCTACAATGTGGTGCTCGCGCTGTCGCAGATCGCAGTGCCGTCGCTGGCCTGGCGTGAGGCCTTCGCTTACCTCGGCGCGCTTTGCGTAGGCGGCACGACGTGGACGCGCTTGACTGTGCTTGCTCGCGGTGACCCTTCACTTCGAGCCGGCTAGAGCATGATGTATTTACACGGAAGCATAGCCTGGGTTTTTGAAGTAGTTGGTGCACTCCTCCTGGGAGAAGATCGAGGAGTTCACCAACCTTCCGCCAGGTTGCCTCCACGTCACGAGGCTCTGCGGCTCGCACGAGATGTTTGAGTTTGGCGAAGACGTGCTCGATCGGGTTGCGGTCAGGGCTGTAGGGCGGCAAGAAGATACGGTGGTCTGGCGCGTACGAGGGGCTCTGTAGCGCCTCTGCGATCGACCGAACCATCTCGCCCGCGTCAGCGCGAGCCAAGGCGCGTTCACGGATGTCTTTCGAATAGGGGCGCATCATCCGTGCTGGCCTCCGCACTCCAGCATGGAGCTTGAATCAGAAATCGCCCGCTCCGGGAACCCCGATTCCAGTCAAAAACAACATGCTCTCTAAGTCCAAACGGCACTCCAGAGACGATCACAGCCAAGTCGGAATTCTAAGCGCGTCAGCTTGTCGACAGCTGATCCCAATAAAGGGAGAACCAGAGAGTGAACCTGCTTAGGATTGCGAACCGACTCAAACGGAGGGGATATGGACCCATTTAACAGCATCAACCCGTTCGACCGGGATTTCGCTGCTTACAACGCTGCGGTGACACAACCGCAACAGCAGCAAGCGGAGTTTGAGCCGTACCTGGATGAAGTGCCGCAGCTTGATACCACTGCCGTCGCAGGGGTTCCTGTTTCTCCAGATCGCTACTATCCTCATCTGCCTGGCGAAGACCGTAGACTCACCGAGGCGTTGGAACTTGGGGCCGGCGGTCCTCATCCCGAAGACGCAGTCACCAGAAGCGTCGGGCACGTCGCTGCGCAGCACAGCGCGCGGGGAGCTTCGAGTTGGCCGAGCGGGCTGACTGCGGAAGGTCACGATCAGGATTCGCCGCGAGGGATGATCGGCGAAGCCGTCCTAGCATCGTCTCTCAAGCCAACCGCGCACGATCACCAAACACCGGATCCCGGACTAGCCGTTCGTCACTTCAATTGGAGCGACGGATACCAGCCGGCTCCGAACGAGCTGACCGGGAGCGCCCCCCCTTCAAGTCACGCGGCCCTCATGGGTGAGGATTACAGCGGGCACCTGAGGCCTGCGAAGAGGCAGAGGACGCTAAGCCATGCGGAACTGGATGCCATTGAGCGCCAGCTGAGCGAGCCGGGCACTTCAATGGCTCGTGTGCTGATGGAAAGCGCCGGAGCACCGTCGCCTCTCGGGCCAGCGGTCGGCTCGCCATTGGTCCTTCCTGAGGAAGGTTACGATCAGGATCAGCTGTGGGCGATGGTGGAAGACGCCGGCCCATCATCGTCTCTCGAGCCAACCGCGCGCCATCAGCAGACCCCGAATTTAGGAGCGGTCGTTCGTCGCTTCAACTTCCGGCACGGCGACCAGCACGCGTCGGCGGCGCTTGACGGTAGCAGCATCCCGCCGAGCCAGGACAGCCGACCCAACAGCTTTATCGTTCACAATGACCGCTACACGGCGCTATTCGTGCCCGCGGCGGCGATGAGGCGAAGCACCCCACTCAATGCGCCAGGCGCTGCCATTCCTCTCGGATCTCGACCGGAACACGTTCCGCAGCCCAGCGCGCAGCCTGCGAATCGAGCCTCACTAGCGCTGCTTGGACGTTCGATGGAGCATGCCGCTCCGGCGTCCTCCAGGGCTGAGAGGACGCCCCCCGCGGCCCGCGAGATTTATGCTGCATCATTCGCCGTTCCCGAGAATTTTTCGCACGGCACCCAACCCGCGCCGGACACGATGCTCTCGAAGCTCGGCCGCTGGGGCCTCTTGCCGGACGAGACGCAGCCGGTAAAAGAATACGACCTTCGAGGCGAGCGTTACACCGCCCGCTTGGGGCCTGGAGGCCCCAATGACGTTTGGCTCATTCATCACCCGGGAATGTAGATGCCGAGAGACAATCGCACGCTAGGAGCCCGTCCACACAGCTCCGGTATTGGACTTGTTAATGGACCATAGCTTGCTCCAGCGACTCTTGCGAGCTTGGCGCGGCTCCGGGCGGTGCAGGTGAGCGCTACCGGCCCGATTAACTTGCGCGCGTCGTCGCCATGCGGCTCCTCGTTGAGCCGCACGGCCACCGCCCTTTGATCGTTCCGAAGAGCCGGCGGCCAAAGCTGCGAAGAACACCTACGGTGTTATTGCCGTTGCGTTTTACAGCACTGCCATTAATCGGGGCCTCCTCAAGCCCCGAGACAGGGGAAGCATCCTGGGAGTAAAGAGGCTGCTTCCGGCGCCCCATTGAACACGCGTCGGCTGAGCTTAGAGAGCATGTTGTTTTTGACTGGAATCGGCGGCGGGGCGCGTCGCGGCTGGCGAGAGGCGGCGTACGAAGCCGCGGCGCCTTTCGAGCCGATCTCCCGGTTCGATCCCAATGCTCAGCAAATTGTCCGAGCATGGCGACGCTTGCTGAGACATCGCCGCGGTTTGATGGCGCCGTCGTAACGGGCGCATAAACTCGCTCGCTCGGCCAGATCCTCCTGTCATTTGTAATCGTGGCGTTTCCGACGCAGATTTAAAGTCACATATTGCCCTTACGTCGAAATCGCCATCAAGCGTCAAATTCGGCGTTGCATATGACCAGCCGTTAAGCAAACGGCCATCATCGCAAGGCTTCGATCACCAGCGGTGCCAACGGTTGAGCGAACGGGTCGCCCCGACGGCAATACTCGTCAGCTGATCGACAGGTAGGCCTGCAAAGGACGGAACGCTCCCACGTTAGGGGTCCTGCACTCGATCTATTGGCCGCTGTGGGATTCGCGTGACGCTGTACCACCTCGACCAGGAGTGGGCGCTGCAGCGCACGTGGCACTCGCCCGAATAATTATTGCGTTGGCGCGCAGCGACCTCCTTCGGAGCCTGACGAAGTGGCAGGCGTACTCTTTAGTTTCTAAAGGCGGAGAAAGTTGATGGATACAGGACAGACACAGCGGAGCACACGTTCAGATCCGGACACTTTTGAAGAAGAGGAGCAGGAAAGCTACCTCGCCGGCTTCAACCGTGCCGTGGCAAATTTGTTCGAAGTCTTGACGGGGTATCGGACCCCCGCCTCCGTGCGCGCGGGGATCCTGGACAACTGGGTTGCCGAAGAGGGGCAGGGCGATGCCGAGAACCGACGACAGGGGCGCATGCGAATTAGGGCTTCGGACAACACGAGCTCGCATTCGCTAGATTTGTCGTCTCTGTCCCTGACCGCCTTGCCCACTGCCCTGCCGCCAAGGTTGCAGGAACTGTACGCCAGGCACAACGAGCTAAGCAGCCTGCCCGCTATGCTCCCACCCGGTCTCCAGCATCTTCTCATTAGCCATAACCGGTTGACGGGTTTGCCGGACGCTCTTCCGGCAACCCTCTCCTGGCTAGAGGTGGCCGATAACAGCTTGACCAGTCTGCCCGCCAACCTTCCGGCTGGGCTCGAGATGCTGAATGCAAACGACAACCGACTCAGTAGCCTGCCCGACGCTCTCCCGAGCCGTCTCACCTCGCTCGCGGTTAGTGGAAATCAGCTGACCGAGCTCCCCGAATCTCTCCCATGGGGTCTCATTGAACTCGATGTCAGCCGCAATCAATTGGCGAACCTGCCGGCGACCCTTCCCAGCACGCTTCAATCGCTCAATCTTAGCGGTAACCAGCTGACCAGCCTGCCTGAGGGTCTCGTCGAGAGTGCACCGCATCTTGGTCTCAATTACCCGCATTTGGAGACCCTCGAGTTGGAGGATAACCCACTGCCGGACGATGTCCTCGCTAATCTGGCGGCGGTCGGAACGCCACCGCAGCTTGCTCAGCAGTCTTTGTATGAGGCTGCCGCGCACTGGCTCGCCGAGGACCCGGCGACGCTGGCCGAATGGCAGCACTTTGCGGATGAGGCAGGCGCCCAGGACTACGCACGGTTCCTGGGGAGGCTGCGAGGGAACGTGAACTACGGCAATGACGAGTTTCGGCAGGCAGTGGCTGATGATCTGCGGCAGGCGGCGGCCAATCCGAGATTGCGCGAGCAGTTTTTTGCACAGGCTTCCGAGGCCAACGAGACTTGCGACGATCGTGTTACCTTGCACTGGAACGGCATGCAGACTGCGCGCCTCAACGCTGACGTCGAGGAGGGAGTATATGACGATCGGCTTGGCGAACTGATTCAGCGCGGCCGTATTGCGTTCCGCTTGGAGGCGCTGGACGAGATCGCGCGCGATAGGGTCAACCTGCTCGCCGGCGACCATCCGAATGTGGACGACGTCGAAGTCTACCTGGCCTACCAACATCTGCTGCGCGAGCCGCTGGAGCTCAGTCACGTCGCGCCCGACATGAGCTTCCTGGCGGTCTCTGACGTAAGCCAGGACGATGCGGCGCGGGCGCTAGACCTGGTCCGGGAGCAGGAAGCGGACCAGCTCAACGACTACATGGCAGCCCGCTGGCAACCCTGGGAGACGGTGCTGAGGCGCATCGCTCCGGACCGATATGAAGCGATGCAAGACCGGTTGATCGAAGCCATGGGCGAGGAGTTTGAGAGCCGGCTCGATCAGCGATTGGCCGAGCATGGTCTGCTAGGCGATGCGGATGCCGAGCGCGTGCTCGGCGCCCAGGTTCGAAACGAGGTCGCCGGCGAGATCAAACGCGAGGTCATGCACAATGTGCTCGCAGAACGTGGCCTTGAACTGTGAGACTTGCGAAACCGCCGCAACATCTTGCGTTCCCTCCGCCAGCGATCGCGCTGCTCACTTCCTTTTCGCATTGTCTTCCGATGCCGGCTCCGGCTCGTTGTCGCGGAGCCAGATCTTGGGGATCGCCAGGCCGATGACGAAAATCGCTGTTCTCGACGGCCGCCGCCGGAGATATCGCCGCTGCCGAATTTCCAGCTGGGGGCAACACGGTCCTGTCTGTCTCAACGCCGCGCTGGCCTTCACGAGTGAGCTGCGCAAGTTGCCAGACGACACCGTCAAGCTCCTTGGCGAGATCCTTCCTGTAGGCCGACGCATATTAGACGGTCCGGTCAACGTTCCAATGCTCCCGTTCCGGCTCAACTAGCTTGAAGTGGTCCGATGCAAAACTGCTTCGGGCCATACCGGCGCCTCGGAACTCGTTGCCGATTTGCTTGATCGTCATCCGGCTGCGGTCTTGGACCCAGACCTTGATCGACTCAAGCTGTTCCTTCGCCCGCCGGATGTCGAGGAATTCTTTCTGGTTGAATTCGACGCTGATCTGCTTCTTGGTCGAGACGCCGGATAGCTATGCGATGTCGCGATATGCGATCTGCTCGCAGACATTTCGAGGCTGATTGTGCATCTCGTCGCAAGCTTCTGCGGTCCGAGCGCGAGAACCAATACGTCTTCCGTGAGGGTATCGAAAATGACCCCGTCATCTTCGGCATCCCCATAATCACTGCTGCTCCGCGATTGTGGCCGTCGATGCGCGGCGAACCTAGCTCGCGCTCCAGACGATCACGGAGCTTTTCAGATGTCCGACCTGAACACGGATAAACCGCCGCGGTACCTTCGCACGTCCGAAGCCGCGCGCTTTCTGAGTTTGTCCGGCCGCACGTTGGAAAAACATCGAACGTACGGAACCGGTCCCGAATACCACAAGATCGGCGGGCGTGTGGTCTACTCAGTAGCCGACCTGACAGCCTGGGCCAAACTGGGCAGAAAGAAATCGACCTCCGATCCCGGTGCCGGCACCGTACTGCCCGCAAAGCGGCATGCGCCAATTCCCTATGCGGGTAAAGAGCGGCGCTAAGCCATGCCCGTCAGCAAATCCCCAGCGCACTACGGCCGCTCCGAGCGTGAGCCGCGCGACCTGTTTCGCACGCTTCCTGGCGATCTTGCGCCGCGCCGGATGGCCAGTTCTGCTCTCCTTCGGACGCGCTTCACCCAGCCGAAAGCATACGATCCTCGGTTCGAGATTCAAGGAGCGGCGGCATGAGCGATCTCACCGAAGTGGAAGTGCTGTGGCTCGAAAAGCGTATTGAAAACCGCGTTCGTTTCGGTCGCATTGTCAAGGAACGGAAGCTTGATCGCCACCGGCGCATCCTGTCATTCGCAGCCGGCGGCATCTTTGCCTTCGTCCGTTGGACTTCCAACGACTTTGGCACGGTCATTTCGCGGATCGACATCTTGCGCGCGGTCGCAGCAGGACAGCGCTGCTCGACAGTGCCCTATGTAAAGCCCGGCGGAGAGATTTTGCTGCGGCTCTCCGGCTGGCCTAAAGTCGAACGGGCGCTGCAGATGATCGACGCGATCGATGCGCTGAGCATCGATCCGGCTGATGTAGCGCCCGATCATTGGCATCACGTTCACAATCGCCTGTCCGTCAACGAAAACCCGCGTCCCTACACGAAGGGCCGCCACCAGGCTTGGCTACATCGTCAAAGGGTGATGCGATGACGGACCGTCTATGGACGCTGACCACGACGTTTGCCGTAGCTTCCGCTGTCGTCGCGACGATCGCCCTGGAGCCGCTGCCGATCTACATTTGGAATGCATCGGCAAGCGTGCCGATCGGTCTCTATGGCTTGCGACCAGCGAAGCGCTTCCTTGTCACGGAGCTGGTCGCCGTTCAGCCGCCGGAACCGCTTGCGACCTTTCTCGACTTCAACGGCTATCTGCCGCTCGGCGTCCCTATGCTTAAGCGAGTCTTGGCTCTGCCCGGGCAGACGGTCTGCAGAAGCGGACCCGCAATTTCGGTCGACGACATTGCAGTGGGCGAGGCGCGGGATCGCGACGGACGCGGCCGGCCGCTGCCGAAATGGCAGGGTTGCCGCGTCGTCAGAGACGGCGAGCTGTTTGTCATGAATTGGCAGTCGGTCGACTCCCTCGACGGTCGATATTTTGGGCTTCTTCCGGCCTCGGCCGTGATCGGCCGTGCCATCCCGGTGTGGACATGGGAGGACTGATCTTGCGGGGTTCACGGCGCCACGCCATTCCTCTGATCGATCGATTGGCGGACCATTCCTCCCTGCCGGTCAATCTCCGCAAAGCCGATGGGTGCGGGAGTCAAGGGCGGTCCAACGGCCGCCGCGAAGCAGCTTTACACTGGACGGAAGCGAACATGGCATCTTTGATTCGACTGGGGATGCGCGTTTGGGCTGTCGTGCCACTGCTGCTCATTTTGACTGCGTCGCATAGTGTTGGTCAGACCGAGAATGGATCGACTGCGGTTCGAGCGGTCTCTCGGACGAGCAACCCGTTTGCAGCTTTCGTCTACGAAGCGTCAAAACGCTTTGCAGTTCCGGAGAACTTGATCAGTTCAGTCATTAGCATCGAAAGCGCTGGTGACGTACACGCGAAGTCCCCAAAGGGCGCAATCGGCCTGATGCAGATTATGCCGGCGACCTGGGCGGAACTTCGCGAACGCTATCATCTCGGAAGCGATCCCTACGATCCGCGCAACAACATTCTGGCCGGCACGGCGTATCTCGGCGAACTGCTTGACCGCTATGGTTCGCCCGGGGCGTTCGCCGCGTACAACGCGGGCCCAACTTGCTACGACGGGCATCTCGCGGGCGGTCCTTTGTCAGACGAAACGCGAGTATACGTGGCCAAGCTTGCAAATCTGCTCGGCATCGAACTGCCAGCGACTTGGGCCGCGAGCCAGCAGCCGTCAGCAGCTGCGACGCTGTTCGTCGGGCGAATTGACCCAGTCAAGGCGGGCGATCGGAAGCCGGCGTTCCTGTCCTCGACCGGCGCAACGACTGCAATCTCGTCGCGAGATGTTTTGCAGATGGTCCCCACGGCCACTGACGTGTTTGTCGCCCGGTCGAACTCGGGAACAGCGCGATGATCAGCTGTGCAGCATGGGAGGCGATCGCGTGGTTCAGCGAGGAAAACAGTCTGAGAGCAGGGACTGGTTGCAACACGACGGTATGCGTCCAGGGGCCGCACATGACGTCGGGTCTTGACGTGCCTAACGGCCTTACGTGGCAACGCTCCGAGCCAGAGAACTCCTACTCTGTGCGGGACGCAGCCATGGCAGCTTCCGCCTTCGCGATCACTGCTTCAGCCCGATCTGTTGCGGCACGGAGTTCCTCGCTCTTCCAAATATCAACCGAATGGCCGTCGTCAAACGACTCGTCCGTCGCGTCTTGCGTGCGTGAAAGCAACTCACGAAGCGCCGCAATGGCCTCGCAGAGCAGCTTGATATCTTCCCCGTTTCGGGAAGACTGGGTCATCTCTATAACGCCATCATACCCCAGCGCCATCGCTCTCGCCGAAGAGATTGTTCTTGCCTCCGAACGCCACCGGTCAAATCGCGCGGTCGACGGGCTTCGTGTCAAGTTCGATGCAGTACTCATGGAGGAAGCGGGTCAATCCATCCCAGTGCGACAGTGCATAACCGATCGCTTCTCCGAGATTGCTGCGGCCGGGCAGTTGAGGAAGCTGCACCTCCAGCTAGAAGCGAAGGCTGTCAATGACCGGCTTGGCGAATGCGCGCCGCATCGCCAGCCGATGCGCCGGCGATTGACCACGCAGCTGCGCTTCGAGGGCATAGAGGCTAGCGATGCGCCGCAGGGCCTCGTGCGAGACGGGCATGTCCTCGGACTGCGCAACTTCGTAGAACTTGTGCCCGGTGTGCGCCCAACACGCGGCGAGGATGACGTTTCCGGCGTCAGTCAGCCGACCGAATCCCGCGTATCCGTCGATGTGCAGAAGGCCCTTGAAGTGCGCCAGATGCGTAGCCGGGCGCTCCGCCTTGCGGTCGGACGCGAACACATAAACTGCAGCCGGCGGCTCAGGTCCAGCCAAGCTCCGTTGATCGTGGGCATACATCCACAGCCGTCCAGGCTTGGTGCGCCCTCCGCTCGGGGACGAGAGCGTCGGACTGCTTGGATAGCCCTGTTTACCAACCTGATGGAGAGCATGCGACGGTCCAAGTGCTGAACGCGAAGGAACGCATGGACCTCGCCCGGTGAATGGGATCGCAAGCGCGGTGTAGTGACGTCTGTCCGTTGTCGATGCAGGGAGCCCTGTCATGGCTGAAGTGCGAAGAGTCGGAGAAAAGCGTAGGAATGAGTTGACTTTGAACGCCCGATTAGGAAGGCGAGATAAAAGGGGCTCGCCGGTCGAACCGCAAGCCATTGACATGGCTTGGGTTCTAGCGTGCCGGTCGGTCGCGGCGCGTGCCGCGCCTTGCATCTTTAACAATGCAATCAAGGACAATCTCGGCACTGTAGGCGCTTTCGCCCACCTGGAGGACCGCCTGTGACCGCAGCCGATAGCGACCTGCGTATTCGGCCTGGGCGCATTCGCAGCACGCGCGCGCCGAAGCCGAAGAGTTTCATCAACCAGGTGCTGCGGGCGGCGAAGAAAGCAGGGCACACCCCAGCGCAGGCTATGGCCGGCAGGCGTTCGGCGGCCTATGGGCGCTCGACGTTTGGCCGCGGGCGCCTCGCCTTCAGCCGCGCCAGATTGTTCAGCCCGACGCGGCGCGCTGTGGTGAAGGCACGCGTGGTTCGGCATAAAGGGCGCGCCTTCCGTTCAGCACCACTGACCGCCCACCTCTCATATCTGAAGCGCGACGGCGTGACTCGGGGTGGTGAGCGCGCCGAGATGTTCGATGCGGGCACCGACCGCGCCGATAGCGCGGCTTTCGCAGAGCGGTGCAAGGACGACCGGCATCATTTCAGATTCATCGTCTCACCGGAGGATGCCGGCGACATGAACGACCTGCGCGCCTTTACCCGCGATCTCGCCACGCAGATGGAGACCGATCTAGGCACGCGGCTCGATTGGGTGGCTGTCGATCATTGGAATACCGATAACCCTCACGTTCATATTCTCGTTCGGGGAGTAGATGAGGAAGGGGCGGATCTAGTGATCTCCCGCGACTACATCAGCAGGGGACTGCGTTCACGCGCCGAGGAACTGGTCGCCATCGAACTGGGGCCAAAACCGGAGCATGAGATCCGCAATTCGCTGGAGAGGGAAGTCACGGCGGAACGATGGACGCGGCTCGATCGGGAGATCCGGCTGACTGCAGACGAGACCGGCACTATCGATCTTCGCCCAGAGAAGCCCGGCAAGTCCGACCCCGAGATCCGGCGCCTGATGGTCGCTCGCCTTCAACACCTGGAGAAGATGGGCCTGGCCGCATCCGCCGCACCTGCGGAATGGATGGTAGGGCTCGAGGCCGAGCGTAGCTTGCGCGACCTCGGCCTGCGCGGCGATATCATCAAGACCATGCACCGTGCCTTTACCGAGCGCGGGGAAGCGCGCGGCGTTGCCGACTTCGTCATCGACGGTGGACAGCCGACATCCCAGATTATCGGACGACTGGTCGATCGTGGATTGCACGACGAACTGACCGGCGAGGCCTACGCCACGATCGATGGAACAGACGGACGCGCTCACCACGTGCGCTTTCGAGGGCTCGAGGCCTTCGAACATGCGCCACCGGTCGGCGGCATCGTCGAAGTCCGACGCTTCGGTCAAGCCGGCGATCCGCGTCCCACCCTGGTGCTCGCGCCCCGTTCCGATATCGATCTTGGGGCGCAGGTCACCGCCAAGGGCGCGACCTGGCTCGACCACCGGCTCGTCGAACGCGAGCCCATGCCGCTCGCCATGGGCGGATTCGGCCGCGAGACCCGTGACGCCATGGAAGCCCGAACCGAGCATCTGATCCAGGAGGGCCTGGCGCGGCGGCAGGGCCAACGCATCATTCTGCAGCGCGATCTCCTTAATACGTTGCGCCGGCGCGAGTTGGAGGACGTGGCCGCACGGGTCTCGGCCGACACCGGCTTGCCTCATGTGAACGCCGCTTCCGGGGAGCATGTGGCCGGCACGTATCGCCAGCGGCTGACACTTACCTCGGGACGATTCGCCATGATCGATAATGGGCTCGGCTTCGCGCTCGTGCCCTGGTCACGTGAACTCGAAAAGCGGCTCGGCCAGCACGTCACCGGCGTCGTGAAGGACGGCGGCGGCATCGAATGGGGCCTTGGCCGCAAGCGCGACCTCGGCCTCTAGCAATCTCTCCAATTCAGTTGCGGAAGGGCGTTCGGGATGTCCGGAACCAAAATCCTCTGGGGACAGGTAATCGTTGTCGGTCTGATCGTTTTGTTGGCCATCTGGGGAGCCACCGAGTGGACAGCCTGGCGGCTCGCTTGGCAACCGGAGCTTGGGCGACCCTGGTTCGAACTATTAGGCTTCAAGATCTATTACCCGCCGGTCTTCTTCTGGTGGTGGTTCGTCTACGACGCCTACGCGCCTCAAATCTTTGTCGAGGGAGCCTTCATCGCGGCGTCAGGAACCTTCGTTTCGATCGCGGTGGCGATCGGCATGTCGGTGTGGCGCGCGCGTGAAGCCAAGAACGTCGAAACCTATGGTTCGGCGCGCTGGGCTAATGGCGACGAGGTTCGAGCGGCCGGTCTTCTCGGTCCGGATGGCGTTGTGCTTGGCAAACTCGACCGCGACTACCTCCGCCATGACGGACCGGAGCACGTACTGTGTTTTGCACCGACCCGGTCGGGCAAAGGTGTCGGCCTCGTCGTTCCCTCATTGCTGGCATGGGCGGGCTCGGCTATCGTCCACGACATCAAGGGCGAGAACTGGCAACTGACCGCGGGCTTTCGCTCGCGGCATGGCCGCGTCCTGTTGTTCGATCCCACCAATCCAAGGTCCTCGACCTACAACCCGCTCCTCGAAGTCCGGCGCGGGGAATGGGAGGTTCGCGACGTCCAGAACGTCGCGGACGTCCTGGTCGACCCCGAAGGCTCGCTCGACAAGCGGAACCATTGGGAGAAGACCAGTCATTCGCTTCTGGTCGGCGCCATACTCCATGTCCTCTATGCCGAGGCAGACAAGACCTTGGCCGGCGTCGCAGCTTTTCTTTCCGACCCGAAGCGGCCGATCGAAGCCACTCTAAAGGCGATGATGACTGCTCGGCACCTCGGCGAGCAGGGCGCTCATCCCGTGGTCGCATCGACCGCGCGCGAACTCCTCAATAAGTCGGAAAATGAACGTTCTGGTGTCCTATCCACGGCGATGTCGTTCCTCGGGCTGTACCGTGATCCAGTGGTGGCCCAGGTGACCTGCCGTTGCGATTGGCGGATCGCCGATCTGATCGCGGATAGCCACCCTACAACGTTGTATCTCGTAGTGCCGCCATCCGATATCTCACGGACCAAGCCGTTGATTCGTCTGGTGCTGAACCAGATTGGTCGTCGCCTAACCGAGGACCTGCACGCCTGCGACCGCCGGCATCGAGTCCTGATGATGCTCGACGAGTTCCCAGCGCTGGGGCGGCTCGATTTTTTCGAGTCCGCGCTCGCCTTCATGGCGGGGTACGGCATCAAGAGCTTCTTGATCGCGCAGTCGCTCAATCAGATCGAGAAGGCCTATGGGCCTAACAACGCCATCCTAGACAACTGCCACGTCCGCGTCAGCTTCGCGACCAACGACGAGCGGACGGCCAAACGTGTGTCCGACGCCTTGGGTACGGCGACCGAGATGCGGGCCATGAAGAACTACGCCGGGCACAGGTTGAATCCTTGGCTCGGTCACCTCATGGTCTCGCGCCAGGAAACGGCAAGGCCGCTTTTGACCCCGGGCGAAGTCATGCAGCTTCCGTCGATGGACGAGATCGTCATGGTGGCGGGCACGCCGCCGATCCGGGCCAAGAAGGTCCGCTACTACGAGGATCGGCGATTCGCCGAGAGGGTTCTACTGCCGCCTGATCCGGCGAGGGCCAGCCGATCATCGCGAACGGACGGGTGGTCAGCGCTCCGAACGCTAAAGCCGGCGGGAGGTCCAACTGACAAGGCCGCGGAGACCGAGAAAGACACGGCGAACAGCGGGCTCCGTCGTGAGCCGGAACTCCCCGATCACGTCGCGATCGTCAAGGAAACGACCGAACTGACGCCGGCAGAGGAATTTGCTGCCGTTCTTGACGACGACGAGGATGCAGTCCGCCAGTCTCGACTTATGCAGATGCTTGGCGTCGCGCGTCAAGTCGCTATGGACCCGAATGACGGTATGGAGCTCTGAGGCGATATGCGCGACCGGATGAACGTCTATTTCCCGCCCGAGCTTCTGAAACAGATTTCTGATCTTGCCGATCGCAAAAAGCTTTCGCGGTCTGCAATCGTGGAAGCGGCCGTCGCTTCGTTTCTGTCACCGGATGGAGCGGACAGGCGGGAAGCAGCATTTACCCGCCGTTTGGATCGGCTTTCCCGTCAGATGCAGAGGCTGGAACGTGACGTTGGTCTGACGGCCGAGACCTTGGCCCTCTTCATTCGTTTTTGGCTGACGATCACGCCACCGTTGCCCAACGATGCGCAAGCGGCCGCTCAAGCAAAGGGAAGGGAGCGCTTTGAAGGATTTGTCGAGGCGCTCGGGCGTCGTATGCAAAAGGGGCAAAGCTTTCTGCGCGAGATTCCAGAAGATATCCGCCGTCAGGAATCGGCCTAAGAGCCTGATTGAACCTATGTCGATAGACCATTTCGCCGCTCCTTCTTTTTCTACGCCAGCCTACTACCACCGCGAGTTAGCCGAACTGACAAAAGCTGGACGCGCTATCGGCTCGGGTGAGCTGAGAGCAAAGGGGCCAGCATGCAAATTTCAACAGCATGGCGTCGAATCGCGCGCGTTTTTCTCCCTTTTGCAGCTGGGTACTACCTCTCGTATCTGTTTCGAACGATCAACGCCGTGATCGCCAGCCATCTCAGCTCGGACACCGGGCTTGGGACTGCCGACCTCGGGTTGCTTACGTCAATCTATTTTCTTGTTCTGGCGGCGGCCCAGATCCCCGTCGGTATATTGTTGGACCACTTTGGTCCGCGTCGCGTCCAGAGCGTTCTGCTCTTGCTCGCAGCCGTCGGCGGCGGACTGTTTGCGGTATCGACCGGCTTCCTGTCGCTTTTGATCGCGCGCGCAATGATCGGGCTTGGCGTGGCGGCGGCACTGACCGCAGGACTGAAGTCGATCATCCTTTGGTTCCCTAGGGAACAAGTTGCCTTACTGAACGGCTATATGATCATGCTGGGCTCGCTAGGAGCGGTGACCGCGACGGCTCCCGTCGAACACCTGCTGACGTCGATGGGCTGGCGGCAGCTCTTTGAGATTCTGGCAGTCGCGACCGGTACGACGGCCATTCTCATCTATCTTGTGGTGCCTGAACGAAGCGTAGCCCCATCAACAGCTTCCGCCACCCTGAGCTCCGTTTTCAGCGATCGGCGCTTTTGGCGAATGGCCCCGTTGTCGGCGACTTGCATTGGATCGGCTTGGTCTCTGCAGGGATTGTGGGCATCGCCATGGCTGACCGACGTAGAGGGGTTTGATCGCGCAAGTCTCATCAGACAGCTCTTCATTATGTCGATCGTACTTAGCGCTGGTGCCTGGTTGTTCGGTATGACAGTCCATTGCGTCAAACGAAGGGGAATCGGGGCGGAGACAATATTGGCGATAGCTGCGGTACTATTTATCGCAGCCGAGTGTGCCTTGATCCTGCGAGCGTCTCTGCCATCTATCTTGCTCTGGTCTGTTGTCGCAATTGTAGGAACGGCAACTGTGGTCAGCTTCGCCGTGGTGGCGGATTACTTTCCGCCAGAGCTTGCCGGTCGTGCCAACGGTGCCTTGAACGTCTTGCACTTTGGTTGGGCGTTTCTAGCACAATACGCAACAGGTCTTATCCTGGAGCAATGGTCTGCGAATGATGGCCATAGGCCCGTCCAAGCCTATCAAGCAGCGTTCGGTTTCAACGTAGCGCTGCAGATCGCGACGTTTCTCTGGTTCGCGCTGCCTTGGTTTCGGTCCTTTGCGTCATGGGTGGGTTCAATCTGTCTCGAGATGTCGGCTAGCACCTTCGAACCTGCCGAGTCAGTTGGCTTGTACCAGAATTCGGCCATCCTCCTGCCCCCGGATGACGATGCGGAGTGGTGAGCACAAACTCGCAGCGAACCGATACGATTGAGTAGGTGTCAAAAAAATCGCCTCTCAATCTTTCTTTTTCTACGCCAGTCTTCGATCACCGAAAGCGCTTGTTGCGCTAAGTCCGTTGGTGCCTTTTCTAATCGTCCCCATCTGGGCGCCCCTCTGTGGACGCCCTCATTCGGGGAGGGCAACGGTGGCAATCCATTCCTTTCAATCGGAGGCGAATTCGCGCGGTGCGCGAATGCTGCGTAGTGCTCTTGGCCCAGCGATCGCCGGATACCTCGAGGATCAATCGATCATCGAGGTAATGCTCAACCCAGATGGGCGGCTGTGGATCGACCGTTTGTCGCATGGCCTGACCGATACAGGCGAAACTCTGTCCGCAGCGGATGGCGAGCGCATTGTTCGTCTGGTTGCGCACCATGTAGGCGCCGAAGTGCATGCCGGCGCGCCACGGGTCTCGGCCGAATTGCCTGAGACCGGCGAACGCTTCGAAGGGCTCGTGCCCCCAGTCGTTGCAGCACCGGCCTTTGCTATCCGCAAGCCCGCCGTCGCCGTGTTTACGCTGGATGACTACGTCGTCAAAGAGATCATGACATCGGAACAGGCCAACATCCTGAAAAGCGCAGTCGCCTCACGCAAGAACATCCTCGTCGCCGGCGGGACATCGACCGGCAAGACAACATTGACGAATGCGCTCTTAGCCGAGGTGGCAAAGACTTCTGATCGGGTCGTGCTGATCGAAGATACCCGCGAACTTCAGTGCAAAGCGCCCAATCTCGTCGCTTTGCGTACCAAAGATGGCGTGGCCACGTTATCGGACCTCGTTCGCTCCTCGCTGCGACTGCGTCCTGACCGGATTCCAGTCGGCGAAGTTCGCGGTGCTGAAGCACTCGATCTGCTCAAGGCCTGGGGCACCGGCCACCCCGGCGGCATCGGCACTATTCATGCGGGCACTGCGCTCGGTGCCCTGCGGCGGCTCGAGCAACTCATCCAGGAAGCCGTCATCACGGTTCCGCGCGCCCTGATCGCTGAGACCATCAACCTCGTTGCTGTGCTTGCGGGGCGCGGCGCTGACCGTCGCCTCGCTGAGCTTGCTCTCGTCACCGGGCTAGGGCCCGCCGGCGACTACGACCTTTCATCAACAGGAGACTGACATGCGTCCGCAATTTCGCTTTCCTCGAGATGCCGCTTCACTGGCCATGTCCGGGATGCTTCTTTTGGCGTCGGCACCGGCCTGGGCTGCCGGATCGAACATGCCGTGGGAGCAGCCACTCAATCAGATCCTGCAGTCGGTCGAGGGGCCAGTCGCCAAGATCATTGCCGTCATCATCATCGTCGTAACCGGGCTCACGCTCGCGTTCGGAGACTCGTCGGGTGGTTTCCGCAGGCTGATCCAGATCGTGTTCGGTCTGTCGATCGCGTTTGCCGCCTCGAGTTTCTTCCTTTCGTTCTTCTCCTTCGGCGGCGGCGTGGTGATCTGATGGATGAACCAGTCACAGGCTTTGTCGTGCTCGTTCATCGCGCGCTCACTGAGCCAATCCTGATGGGCGGCGCGCCACGGTCGGTCGCGATCGTCAACGGTACGCTTGCTGCAGCCTTGGGGCTCGGGCTTCGGCTCTGGATCGCGGGCCTTGTCCTGTGGTTCATCGGCCACATGGCCGCCGTCTGGGCAGCCAAGCGCGATCCTGCGTTTGTCGACGTCGTGCGCCGACATCTTCGCATTCCCGGCCACCTCAACGCCTGAGCTCTCTACCATGATGAACCTTGCCGAATACCGCCATTCCAACGCGCGTCTTGCGGACTTCTTGCCGTGGGCCGCCATAGTCGACGAGGGAATCATCCTGAACAAGGACGGTTCGTTTCAACGGACGGCGAAATTCCGTGGCCCCGACCTCGACAGCGCGGTCCCGGCTGAGCTTGTCGCCGTCGCCGGTCGTCTGAACAACGCCCTGCGCCGCCTCGGATCAGGTTGGGCCGTATTCGTCGAGGCACAGCGCCATTTTGCCGGGGCCTATCCTCCGAGTACATTTCCGGATGTCGCATCCGCACTGGTCGACGCCGAGCGCAGAGCTCAGTTCGAAGAGGCGGGCGCCCACTATGAGTCCAGTTATTTCCTCACCTTTCTCTATCTGCCCCCCGAGGAAGGAGCCGCCAAGGCAGAACGACTGCTTTACGAGGGGCGTGATCGCACTGTTGGAGCCGACGCGCGCGAGGTGCTGCGCGGGTTTGTCGATCAAACCAACCGCGTGCTGCAACTCGTCGAAGGGTTCATGCCGGAGTGCACCTGGCTCGATGACCAGGATACTCTGACCTATCTGCACTCGACGATCTCGACCAAACGTCATCGGGTTCGAGTGCCCGAAATTCCCATGTACATCGATGCGCTCTTGGCCGACCAGCCGTTGACCGGCGGGCTAGAGCCGATGTTGGGCTCAGCCAATCTTCGGGTCCTAACAATTGTCGGCTTTCCGGGCGCCACGACGCCGGGAATCCTAGACGACCTGAATCGCCTGCCATTCTCTTATCGTTGGTCGACCCGGGCGATCATGCTCGACAAGACAGACGCCACCAAGCTGCTGACCAAGATTCGGCGGCAGTGGTTCGCCAAGCGAAAGTCGATTGGCGCCATTCTCAAGGAGGTCATGACCAACGAGGCGTCGACGCTGCTCGATACCGACGCCCACAACAAGGCGCTCGATGCTGACGCAGCGTTGCAGGAACTGGGGTCCGATCAGATCGGACAAGCCTTTGTCACCGCGACCATCACTGTCTGGGACCGCGATCCCAATGCCGCCGATGAAAAGCTGCGGCTGGTCGAGAAGGTAATCCAGGGGCGTGATTTCACCTGCATGATCGAGACGGTGAACGCCGTCGAAGCCTGGCTCGGCAGTCTGCCGGGGCATGTCTATGCGAACGTGCGTCAGCCGCCGGTTTCGACCCTCAACCTCGCCCATATGATTCCGATTTCCGCCATATGGGCCGGCGAGGCGAGGGATCTGCACTTCAAGGGGCCGCCCCTCCTGTTCGGCAAGACCGAGGGATCGACCCCGTTCCGATTTTCCCTCCACGTCGGCGACGTCGGCCATACCCTTGTGGTCGGACCGACGGGGGCCGGCAAGTCGGTACTGCTCGCTCTGATGGCACTGCAATTCCGCCGCTACCCGAACTCCCAGATCTTTGCGTTCGATTTCGGTGGTTCGATCAGGGCGGCCGCGCTCGGCATGGGCGGCGACTGGCATGATTTGGGCGGTGCTTTGTCTGACGGAAGTGATCGGCCCGTCGCGCTGCAGCCGCTGGCTTGGATCGATGATCCCTCAGAGCGCGGATGGGCCACCGAATGGATCTGCGCGATCCTGGCACGGGAAAAAATCGAGATCACCCCGGAGGTCAAGGATCATCTGTGGTCGGCGCTGACGTCTCTCGCCTCGGCGCCGATGCAGGAACGCACCCTGACCGGCCTGTCAGTCCTCCTCCAATCCAACTCCCTGAAACGTGCGCTGCAACCCTATTGCGTGGGTGGTCCCTCGGGGCGCCTGCTCGATGCCGAATTCGAGCGCCTTGGCGAAGCGTCGGTCCAGGCATTTGAGACCGAAGGCTTGATCGGAACGAGTGCTGCGCCGGCCGTGCTGGCTTACCTCTTCCATCGTATTGGGGACCGTCTCGATGGTCGGCCGACGCTCCTTATGGTCGATGAGGGTTGGCTTGCCCTCGATGATGAGGATTTCGCGGGGCAGCTCCGGGAGTGGCTGAAAACGCTTCGGAAAAAGAATGCCTCCGTCATCTTCGCTACCCAGTCGCTCTCGGATGTCGACGGCTCAGCGATCGCGCCGGCGATCATCGAAAGCTGCCCAACTCGCTTATTGCTGCCGAACGAACGGGCGATCGAACCGCAAATCACCGCCATCTACCGCCGCTTCGGCCTCAATGACCGCCAGATCGAGTTATTGAGTCGGGCAACGCCAAAACGCGACTATTACTGCCAGTCCCGTCGCGGCAACCGGATGTTCGAACTCGGGCTTGGTGAGGTTGCGCTCGCATTCACCGCGGCCTCTTCCAAGACAGACCAAGCTGCCATCGCGCAGCTCTTCGCCGAACATGGACCTGACGGCTTCGTGCCGGCCTGGCTCCAGCACCGTGGCGTCGCCTGGGCCATAGATCTAATTCCCAATCTCGTCAATCTGGAGAAATCGCCATGAGGCGTCTTGCCCTATTGGCCGCAGCCGGCGTCACTGCGCTGGCGCTTGGCGTTGCGATCCCCGCACGGGCGCTGATCGTTTTCGATCCCAACAACTACGTTCAGAATGTCCTGACCGCTGCGCGCGAGCTTCAGCAGATCAACAACCAGATCACCTCGTTGCAGAACGAGGCGCAGATGCTGATCAATCAGGCGAAGAATCTGGCGAACCTTCCGTATTCGTCGCTGCAGCAATTTCTATCCTCGATTCAGCGGACCCAACAGTTGCTGGCGCAGGCTCAGCGCATCGCCTACGACGTCCAGGAAATCGATCGCGCCTTCTCGACCAGCTACGCGCCAGCCACCAGCAACCAGTCGAACCAGCTGCTGGTCGCCAACGCTCAAGCGCGATGGCAAAATTCCTATGCCGCGACGCAAGACGCGCTTCGCGTCCAAGCCGGCATCGTTGGTAACCTCGACACCAATCGCATCCAGACATCCGCGCTCGTGACGTCAAGCCAGGGGGCCGCCGGCGCGCTGCAGGCAACGCAGGCTGGCAATCAGATCCTCGCGCTTCAAGCGCAACAACTTGCCGATCTCACGGCGGCCACGGCGGCGCAGGGCAGGGCGCAGAGCCTCGAAGCGGCGCAGCGCGCCGCGGCCCAGGATCAGGGTCGAGAGCAGCTCAAGCGCTTCCTAACACCAGGACAGGGCTATCAATCCTCCAATGTACAGATGTTCCACTGATGACCGACGTAAAGGCATTCAAGGCGCTTTCGCTGCTTACGACAATCGGCCTAGTGGCCGTCGCCGCCTGCACGATTCAGCTGCGCGGACTGGACGCGTCTCGGTCGGCACCGAAGGCGGAGCAAGGGACCGATGCAGCCAGCTCCGAGCTCGCACGCTGCCGCGGTGTCACTCCAGAGGACACAGTGGGTTATCGGCATTGCAAGCAGATTTGGGACGAAAACCGGCGTCGCTTCTTTGGCAAAAGAATCGGCCCAGCAGACCCTGGCCAGAATGATTCCTTCGCAGGGCTGGCGCCCGCCCCAAAGGATCAGAGCCGGATCCCGCAAGCATATCCGCAACCGGCGACACCCGAGGCGAGCAAGCCATGACGGGTACCGGGATCATCGACCAGTTCTTGGAAACGTTTACGCGTTATATCGATAACGGATTCGGGTTGCTGGGCAGTGACGTTGGATATCTCGCGACGACACTCGCCGCGATCGACATCACTCTCGCTGCGTTGTTCTGGAGTTGGGGAACTGACGAGGACATCATCGCGCGGCTCGTCAAGAAGACCCTCTTCGTGGGCGTCTTTGCCTACCTCATCGGCAACTGGAACAACCTGGCGCGCATCGTTTTCGAGAGCTTTGCCGGACTTGGGCTGAAAGCGTCGGGTGCAAGCCTATCCGCATCCGATTTCCTGAGGCCGGGAAAGATCGCCCAAGTCGGACTCGATGCCGGCCGACCACTGCTCGATTCGATCTCGAACCTGATGGGTTACATCAGCTTTTTCGAGAATTTCGTTCAGATCGTCGTTCTCTTATTCGCATGGGTCGTGGTGCTGCTCGCCTTCTTCATTTTGGCGATCCAACTTTTCGTCACTCTGATCGAGTTCAAGCTTACGACGCTGGCCGGCTTCGTGCTCATTCCATTTGGTCTGTTTGGCAAGACCGCCTTTGCCGCTGAGCGGGTCCTGGGCAATGTAATATCTTCGGGGATAAAGGTTCTGGTCCTAGCTGTCATCGTGGGCATCGGTTCGACCCTGTTCTCGCAGTTCACCTCTGGTTTCCGAGGTGCTCAGCCGACCATTGAAGACGCAATGACGCTAGTGCTCGCGGCGCTCTCCCTGCTGGGCCTCGGCATCTTCGGTCCGGGTATTGCAAACGGCCTGGTATCTGGCGGACCGCAGCTCGGCGCCGGTGCGGCGATTGGATCGGGTTTGGCTGCTGGCGGGCTTGTTGCGGCAGGTGCTGGTGTAGCGGCCGGTGCTGGTCTCGCTAGTGGCGCGATTGCAGGCGCCGCGCGCGGTGGCGGCGCTGTCCTAAGCGGAGCGTCAGCCGCCTATCGAAACGGCGGCCTTGCCGGCGTCGCGGAGGCTGGCGCTTCGGCTGCCATGAGTCCTTTGCGTCGCGCAGCGGCTGCCGTCGGAGGTGAGCAAGCGGGCGAACGGGCGGCGAGCACCTCGGCCGAGGGGCGGCCTGATTGGGCGCGCCGGATGAAGCGTGCCGAGACTATTCGGCATGGTGCTTCGGCTGCCGGCCACGCGGTCCGCTCGGGCGATCACGGTGGCAGCGGCTCCTCCGTCGATTTGTCCGAAGGAGAGCGCTGAGACGCACCACTGTACCTACGCCGCACAGCAGCACCTCAACCCTTCCATCGCCCGACTTGAAACCGATCACTCGATACCAGGGGCAACCATCGATGTTCAAACGAACTTCCGTTCATTACGGGCGCATGCCCGCACCGGTCACGCCGTATCAGAAAGCAGCTCAAGTTTGGGACGAACGCATTGGATCAGCGCGCGTGCAAGCCAAGAACTGGCGCCTGATGGCATTCGGCTGCTTGATGTTGTCAGCCGGTCTCGCAGGTAGCCTTGTCCGGCAGTCGAATCAAGGCTCGATCACGCCCTGGGTGGTCGAAGTCGACCATCTTGGCCAGGCCCAAAGGGTCGCGCCGGCCAACATCGACTATCAACCCACTGATGCACAGATCGCCTACCATCTGGCGCGCTTTATCGAGGATGTCAGGGGCCTTCCGGCCGACGGCATCGTTCTGCGCCAAAACTGGCTCCGGGCATACGATTTTGCAACCGATCGCGGCGCCGCTGCGCTCAACGACTACGCGCGCAACAATGACCCTTTTGCCAAACTGGGTAAGGCGCAAATCTCCGTCGACGTGTCGAGCGTCATTCGCGCGTCTTCAGAAAGCTTTCGGGTCGCATGGATCCAGCGCACCTACGATAATGGCTCGCTGAGTTCGACCGAGCGTTGGACCGCAATTCTCACCGTCGTGATCGAGATGCCGCGCGATGCCGAACGCCTGCGCAAGAATCCCCTTGGCGTCTATGTCCGCGCCATCAACTGGTCAAAGGAGTTGAGTCAGTGACCAAGACCCCGTCTTACGTTTATTCGAAGCGTCCTATCGTGTACAGTAGGTGCAATTCGACTTGGTCCGAGCTCGTGACATCGAAGCGAGCATTTCTATCCGCTCTTCTGGTTTGTTCGTCGGCGCTCGGTGGGTGCGCGACCTACATCCCGCCACAGATCAGCTATGACGCGGAAATCCCGCCGCCGCCGGCGCCGCCAGCGCCTCTGGATGACAAGTCGCGACCGCTTCACGTTCCACCGCTCTGGAAACCGGCTCTCGGCGGCAAGTCAGGAGGGAAGGAAGAGCCCGACCCTGTGAGCCGGGTTGAGACGGCAAACAGCGCAGCCCGGGTCGAACCGCGGAAGCGGGGATATTTCAACGCAGCGCAGATCTACGCCTACAGTCCCGGGGCGCTCTATCAGATCTATGCCGCGCCGGGGCAGATCACGGACGTCGCGCTCGAGGAGGGAGAGCAACTGACGGGATCAGGGCCCATCGCGGCCGGAGATACCGTACGCTGGGTCGTAGGCGATACTGAGAGCGGGAGCGGCGATACGCGACGCGTCCATATCCTGGTCAAGCCGACCCGCGCATCGATCGAGACTAACCTCGTTGTCAATACCGACCGGCGCACCTACCTCATTGAGCTCCGCTCCCGCGAGCGGCCATATATGCCGTCTGTTGCCTGGTACTATCCTGAAACAGCGCGCGAACGATCCCGTTCAGTCGCTCTGAGACCCCCTCTTCCGGATCCAGGGCAGCGTATCTCCCGCTATGCCATTGAAGGGGACAGTCCACCCTGGCGGCCGCTCGCCGCATACGACGATGGCCGCAAGGTCTACGTCGAATTCCCTAAAGGTATCGTCCAGGGAGAGATGCCACCGCTCTTTGTCATCGGCCCTGACGGGAAGACCGAGCTCGTCAACTATCGCGCCTACGGTAACGTGTTAATCGTCGATCGGCTGTTTGGAGCAGCTGAACTGAGGCTCGGCAGTGAGCGCCAGCAAAAGGTCAGGATTGTCAGGACCGACGGGAGGCCGTCGTCATGATCAGCCAGAGTGGAAACGATCACGAGCAAGCAGATCCGCCGGAGACACAAGAGGAGCAGTCCAAAAGCTTCCGACTGAGAGCGGAGCATCCGCGCGTGACACGGTTGTCGCGAAAAGTCCTGGCCGGAGGGAGTGCGCTTGCCCTCTTTGTCATTGGTGGAGCAGTCCTGTGGTCGCTGCAGAACAATCGTCCCCGAAACCAGGCGGCCGATGAACTCTACAGCACTGACCATCACAATGTTGCCGATGGCCTTACGACGCTGCCGAAGGATTATGCTGGCGTTCCGCGCCAGCCAATACCGCAGCTTGGTCCGCCACTCCCTGGCGACCTCGGTCGGCCAATCCTTGCTGCCCAAGGCCACTCGCCGGCGATCGGGGCTGATGCGGAACAGCAGCGCCGAGACCAGGAGACGGAGGCAGCCCGCATTAGCCATTTGTTCGCTCCGACCAAGGGAGGAGAAGGACGTCCGCCTGCCGCTGCGGCTGTTGAAGGCGACCGCGTCGCGTCGCCGAACTTATCGAGCACTGGCGACGACGGATTGGCGCAGAACGGTCAAGACCGAAAGCTTGCCTTCGTGAATGCTTCTGTGGACCGTCGCACGGTCAGCCCCGACCGCATCACCAAGCCGGCTTCACCATATGTCGTGCAGGCTGGGACGGTCATTCCGGCAGCCCTGATTACCGGGATCCGATCGGACCTGCCGGGCCAAATTACCGCGCAGGTCACCGAGAATGTTTTTGACACGCCGACCGGCCGCTTTCTGCTTGTGCCTCAGGGAGCGCGTCTGATCGGCACATACGATAGTCAGGTTACTTTCGGCCAGTCCCGTGTCCTACTGGTCTGGACGCGGCTGATTATGCCGAATGGACATTCTATCGTTCTCGAGCGGCAGCCTGGCGCTGATAGCGCTGGGTATGCGGGTCTGGAAGACCAAGTCGACAATCACTGGGCAGAGCTATTCAAGGCTGCGGCACTATCGACGTTTCTGGCGGTCGGGACCGAACTAGGGGCTGGTTCGGACACCAATAGCAACGACAGCGCCATCATCCAGGCGTTGCGACACGGCGCCTCCGACTCACTAAACCAAACCGGACAGCAGGTGGTTCGACGCAGTCTCAATATCCAGCCCACTTTGACCGTGCGGCCTGGTTTCCCGGTTCGTGTTCTTGTCAATCGTGACCTCATAGTTACGCCGTATAGAGGGTGACAACATGCCAAAACTCAAAATAGGAGAGCTTCCAGACGACAAGCCGGTCAAAGTGAGTACGGAGCTGCCGGCGGCCGTGCATCGTGATCTCATTGCATATGCAGAGGCCCTTTCGCTTCAAGGTGGTCAAGTCGTCGAACCGACTAAGCTTATCGCCCCCATGTTAGCGCGCTTTATGGCCACCGATCGAGGGTTTTCTAAACTGAAACGTCGAGGCGACGCACCGGTCGCCGGCGCAGGACAGTGATGCCTAAGGTTTCTCAAAGCTGTCGCGCGACGCTTAATGCGATGCATAAACCTAGGCGCCGCCGAGTTTGGGCCGCTATTCCGTTACCTTCAGGCGCGTTACACTGCTCCGGCCATCTACGCTGATGGGCACGTCACCATCGATCGTGGCCCGACGTACGACGCGATGCTGGTCACCGTAATCGTTGACTGCGTAATGCTGTGTTGCGCGATTGTCCCATATCGCGATATCGCCCTCTAGCCAGTTCCAGCGCACAGTGTTTTCGGGCGCGGTGACGTGAGACTGGAACAGATCGAACAGCTTTTGTCCGTCGTACTTAGGGACCCCAATAAAGTGCTTCACCAAGGCGCCGAGCACCAGCGCCCGCTCGCCTGTTTCGGGGTGGACGCGCACGACGGGATGCTCGGTCTCAAAAACCGTTCTGGTGAACACCTCGTCAAAGTGTCTCTTGTCGACCTCGCGGACGCGCGCGATTCCGGCGTAATCGAAAACGTTGCTGTGAACGGCCCATAGTTCCTCTGCAAGCCGCTGTAGCGGTGCCGGTAGATCAAGATAAGCAGCCGCTGTGTTCGACCACACGGTGTCGCCTCCGAACGTTGGCATTACAACGGCTCGTAGGACCAAAGTTTTGGGATAGGCTTCGGCGAAGGTCCCATCCGCATGCCAAACATCGGCGCGACCGCCGCCGCGACTGGAGTCCAGTTCGAGGAGCGACGCCATCCCCTTGGTAGGACCGAGCATCGGATGGGGAACTAGCTTTCCAAGGCGAGCGGCAAAGCGCTCATGCTCGGCGTCATTGAGATGTCCTTGATTGCGGAAGAAGATCACCTTGTGCTCGAGCAACAAGCTGTTAATAGCGTCGATCGTGTGGTCCGGTAGATCGCCCGATAGCTTGATATTTTTGACTTCGGCACCGATGCGCGCTGCACGCTTCACAACATCGGTGCCTGAAATGACGTCACCGATCACAGCCGTTCTGCTCATGTTGTTTTTCCAAGCCCCTCGCAGTGTCTTCCTCGCCTCTCGGTAGCGAATGATTCCAGCAAGCATCGTGCCATGTGACGGACTCAGACCGACCGCGTAGACTCACATGGGCGCCGAACGGATCGCGATATTTGGCGCAAGCTTTCGGACTGAACTGACTGATAGTTCGCCCGTGTGACGAAAGAACTTGATCGCCGACCACTCTCGTCGAATGGTGTGAAGACCAAGCGGACAGCAATAGCGCGCCAACCGGCAGCTTCTTCTGTTATGCTCTTGTGGTGACTCATCCGATCGGAAGAATGCAATGCTTCTGCAAAATGGGTAATAATTCGTGATGGTCATGAATCATGTAATCAGGCCCCGCGGCGCGCAAGCGTGCTTCGGAAACGAATCCCCCCCATTATTGATACGTTGATAAGACCGAGATTGCGGGCAATCTCCGTCTCAACTGGCATGTCACCCACGATGACGGTTCTTTGTGGAGGTATATCATTGGCCTGCATATACAAGCGCAGACGTTCTTCCTTGTTCACGCTCTTAAACTGGGTTGCGCGGTTCTCAAATGCCAAAATGTCCGTGACGTGAGTCTTGATTCCAAGTCTTCGCACTTGTGCGCGAATTGGTTCAACAATGTGATTGCTGACAATAATGGTGTGAACGGCTCTGTGATCAGCGGCGAGCAAAACATTTCGTGCCCCTTTGCGTAAGGCAGCGTTGCGCGCCAAGAATTCGTAAGTGTCATGAAAAATGGCGCTGTCATTTCTCTCCACGACGTCGATTTCATCTTTCGACATGTCTAGGTTGCGGAAGAGAACCGAAAGAGGGAGTTCGAATTCCTCTCGAAGCCTGCGCATATCTACGGTTGCGCGACCGAATCGGCTCAAAATTGCATTGATGGTTTGAAGCACCGCATTGGCATCATCGAGCAGCGTGCCATTCCAGTCGAACACAATCGCGGATTTCATGGGCGAATGAACCTAAGGCAAGTACCGCGGCGGTAAATGCATTTGCGATCGGACAATTGCGGGTCCGTATGTCTAGTATTGCGCCCGGTCAAGTAAACGCGCGGATCGCTGTTCTGTGTAGGACGCGCGAACTAGGGAAGAAGAGCATGACCGTTTTCCTCTGTATCTTTGAAGCTGATCTTTGCTGGAGCAATGGTCGTGCCAACGCCGCAAGCGCGCAGTAAGCGGCAAACTGTGCTTTGAAAAATCTGAACCCGACGCGCAGTGTGGCGATCCTGACATGACCTTACGTCGCTGTCAGAAACGGACCAAGATTTTTACGGTGGACCAGCCACAGCATAGAGCTGGCGACGCCGACGTATCTTGTTTTCGTCATTCGGCGGTCGGATCCCTCCCGCGCCAGCAATGAAATGCATGAGTAGTGAAAAGACTTGGCTTACTGTTTTAGCTGGCTACCCAGACAAGCCCGAGGGTGGCGCTTTGGAGCAGTCGTGGAGTAACTCGTCACCGACGCAGTCAAGGAAGTTGGCGAGCGGCAGGTCCGGTCGATGGCCGGGTGCAATCGGTGCCGATCGTGGGCGCCGCCAGATCACTTTTTCCGAAGACGTCATCAGAGTCGGTCTTCTGAAAGAACTGAGCTTGTTACGTAAAAACCAGTGTTCATGCGGCAGAGTTTAGGGGCGCTCGGAAATCGCTAGGATTGCTTCTCCTTGCGATCAGATGCTGATTTTGAACTTAGTCAGGTCACATTGCAGCTCGCCGGCTCGACATCTCAGCGAGCGCCGTTCTCGTCAGGAAATGCCGCAACGAAATCGCAATGAATTGGGTGAAACGACCGTGAACAAAACGGGACGGGAGTGGCCACCACACAAGAAAAATCAATAAGTTAGAAGATGCTCACTGCGTTCGGGACGCAGGGGTCGCAGGTTCGAATCCTGCCACTCCGACCAGATTTCCTTAGGTTTTTTGTTCTCATCGGTGGCTGTTCCCGAGTCAACCACCGATTTGACCACCGAAACATACCTCGCTTTTTGGCCAATGGCTGCTGCCGCCCCGTGCAAATGATCGGGATGGTGATGGCCATAGGTATCCTGCAGGACCTCCGACGACATGCCGAGGAACCCGGCTGCCTCCCAGATCGGCACGCCGCGCTGCATCAGCCAGGTCGCCGCCGTGTGGCGCAACGTGTGCGGAGTGACTTTCCCGGGTAGCTTGGCCAGATCCACGGCAGATTTGAAGCCTTTCTTCACGGAAGCCACCGGCTTGCCGTTGAACTCGACGAAGCAGGTGCTGATCAGCTTCCGGTCTTTCCAACGACGCATATGAGCCAGTAGCCGGGGCGGAAGTGGAGCTGGCGTCTGACGCTTCTTGGTGGCTCGCTTCCCGATCGGCCTGCGGTAGAAGATACCACGCTCCAGATCAACGTACGAGTGCCCAAGCTCCTGGTATGGCGATGCCGCCGCGATCGCGCCGGCTCTGGTGCCGGTGTAGAGGCCGATCAGGATAAATCTGGCCACGTGTCGCAGTGGTCGGCGGTCTGTCCGTACCGGGGCGCCCTTTGAACTGCCGGCGTGGATCGTCTGCTTCTCGCGATAGCGCCAACATTGCCAAACCAGGGCTGACGCCTCAGTGCGTGTCAGCCACCGATCGCGCGCCTCGCCTTTCGGCGGGAGAGACACGCGAACCGTGCCCCGGTGAAAGCCCTCTTTTGCATGATGGTTGATCGCAGCGCGGAAAGTCTCGAGGTCACGGCGCGCGCCGCCCTTGCTACCGCGATGTTTGACGTAAGCTGCGCAGGATTGCGCGTTCACTGCCGACAGCTTCTTGCCGCCCCAAAAATCGTTGAGCCGGTCGATCCTCGCTTCGATTTCAAACTGGTCACCTGGCTCGCCGATATCGGTCAAATAGATCGACAGGACGTCAGCGCAATCGATGTCGTCGATATCTCTTCGGCTGCGCTCCGGTTGATATTTTTGAGCGATGTAGTCTGCTAGCGCTTGCTCTGCTTTCTGCGGTGGCTTTGTTTCAGACGCGCTCGCAATGCATCCTGTGGCGATATGCCGGTCTCCGTCCTTGATGATCCAAACGGACTGGGCGACGAGATTGCCTTCGCGATAACGGGCTTTGCGTCTGTAGAGCCGGGCTCCTTTGCTTGGACGCGGCATAATTCCCTCATTCTCTCTATATGAAAGAGTGTCGTGTAATCCTTGCCCGCAATGCGCTCGATGACGAGCCTTCCGCGAGCACTCTCTCTGCGCAACCCGGAGGCGGTCATCGAACCGTCGGGAAATGCCGCGGCCGCTGCCACGGAAAGCCGAAGTGGATCGTGCAGGCCAACAGCTTCGCGCTGCTTTGATGTGTCGATCATGTCAGTGAAATCGCGATCGGCGAAAGCACTAACGTGCGGCGTCTGCTAACGCGCCCCTTTGCGCTGGACGTCTCAAGGTCGTCAGTGCCCATCGGCACATACAATCAACCCATGGACGGCAACTCAATTGCGACGAGCCGCAGTTTGAGCCGACATGAGCGGACAGGAGCAATGCCTGAAACGGGAGCGCCAGCGTTATCCTAGGTGCGGATACTGATCACTTTTGCGAGGCCTCATTTTCGTTCTTCGTTCCGGCTGGCTTCTTGACTGGCCAATGTCCGCTGCCGTCGTTCGCGCGGGCGAAACACGCTCGGCTAAGCTGAACCCTTTGATTGGCCGTTGGTTGACTGCGATCCACACGCCAACCAATAAGCCTTGCCCATCCGGCTCAACAATATTCGGCGGTTGTCGGACGTGGCTTGTGCGATTCTATCGGGTCGGATGTTCTGCGGGTACTGGCAGATTTGACAGGTCGTGCATTGGCCCGACGCGCCGCCTGGGACGATCGGTTCGGCGTCTCCGATTGCAGTCAATGTCTGTCCTGTGGCTGCCTCGATGGACGATTTCCCTGCTTGTGGACGTGATGACCTATGGGAAGCGCCCCGCTATCTGAAACCCTCGCCAGCTCCTTTTTTCCCCGCCGGCAAGCCGGCTCCTCGCGGCCGCTCCGCTGCAAAAAAGAGCTCTCTCGGGTGCGCCGCTGCGCTTCGCCCCGATGGGTTCAATCGCGTTTCGCTCCCCATGAGGGTCTCGCCATCGCAGGGGATCGGCCCTGCGGCAGCGAAGGAGACAGACCATGACTGCAATCGGATTCGTCACCCGTACGGACAACGGCGGCTACAGGGGCGAACTCAAGACCTTGTCGATCCGTGCCCATATCGACATCGTTCCCAATAGCGGCAAGTCGACTGAGGCTCAGCCAGATTTCCGCATCATCGCCCAGGGAGTTGAGATCGGCGCCGGCTGGATCCGCCGCGGCGAGAGCAGCGGCAAGGACTACGTCAGCCTGTCACTCGCGGCACCTGAACTTGGGTCTCGCAAGCTCTATGCCAACCTTGGCCGGGCCGTCGGCTTGGGCGATGACAACGGCTTCTTTCTCATCTGGAATCCCGGAGACTAGCCCGAGTTATTGGGCTCCCGCGCTTCACGCGGGAGCCTCTTTCTTGTCTCCAGGTGTCCGGCTCTCGATTGCCATTGCCTGTAGCCTGGACGAATTTTTTTGCTTGACGAGCTTTCCGGGCGTGAGCAATCGGACGCCGAGCCGCACTCGATCTGTCTGCCTTTCAGCGGTCTACGGCCACGACAGCAAGCGCAAACTCGAGAATTTTTCTCTGGGGCATTTTGCTCAAGGAGGGGGACTTGAGGGGCGCTGCCCCTCACCCCCTGCAAGAACTTCTGTCGTCCTCCGGTGCAGCAAGTCGGTCGCACGTCGCGGCTCCGCTGCTCGGTGCAACCGCGTTGCGCACCATCGGATTCGCGCCGCTCTGCCGGCGCCGAAACAAGCTCTTGCCCCCGAAACCCCGGTCTCGCCGACGGGCAGGCGGCATGGCGAAAGCCATGCGCGCTGCGCGGTTTTCAAGCGGCCCTTCAGGGCTCCAGGAGCGAGATTTGACGATGGCTAAACTGACGAAAGTCGAGGCCAAGGCGCATGCCGAGGCCGTCGAGCTGCTCGAGAAGGAAGTCCTCACCTACGATGAACGCGCGTTCGTGCTGGACAACTGGCACGAGGGGGCAAACCACATCAACGGGGTCGGCGGGCGCATTCTTTACCCCTTCAGGCCTTGCCGGCGACTTCGCCATCGATGCCTGTGGCGGTCGGACAATCGACCTTTGTGCCGGGATTGGCGTGCTCGCATTCCATGTCTTCTGGCGAGGATATTACGCGCGCGGCCAGGGCGCCCCCGAGAGGGAAATCTTCTGTATCGAGCGCAATCCGGCCTATGTCGAGGTCGGTCGCAAGGTGCTGCCGGAGGCGAAATGGATCTGTGCCGACGTGTTCGATTTCGATCTCAGGGGGCTCGGCCATTTCGGTTGCGCGATTGCGAATCCGCCGTTTGGAGCCACTCCGAGGAGCGGAAGCGGACCGCGCTACACCGGGCGTTCGTTTGAATTTCACCTGATCGATATCGCGTCCGACATAGCCGATTATGGCGCATTTATCATCCCGCAGATGTCCGCGCCGTTCGAGTATAGCGGCGTGCAGTGCTACCGCGAGCGCAAGAGCGAGGACTATCTGAAGTTCGCAGAACAGACCGGAATCCATCTGGAAGCTGGCTGCGGCGTCGATTGCTCCTACCACCGCGACGTGTGGAAAGGCGTGGCTCCCAACGTGGAAATCGTCTGCGCCAACTTTGAAGAGTTGCCACGCAACAAGGCTCGATCGCCGACCGATCCGGAGGCCGAGCTGCGCGCTTTGTGGACCGAAAAGCGCGCGCCGCTCGATCGACAGGACGCAATCATCGCCGAGGTTGCGGCCAAGGCAAAGGCTGGAATTCGGTTCGTTGAACCGCCGGTCCAGGCGGATTTGTTCGCGGAGATTGAGCGCTCCAGCTCCAAGCGCTGACGGTTTTCTCCGCCAATCTGGGAGTATTTCTTACATCCGATCCGGGGCGGCTGCCGAGCCTGTTCTGCTCGGCGGTCGCTGATGCATCCCGAGACAAGCGCATAGGGGAAGCTGGCCGAGAGGGTACTCTCGCCCGGTACTCGCCGTTCAAATGGCTGGCACCACGGCAGCTCGCCACCGGACGTCTCCGCGGCTTGTGCCCCCCAACCCAAATCGACGCTTCGCCGGCCGAAGGAATACCACTGGCTGGATCGTGCTGGGACGCCGCGAGCCCGGCAGACCAGGCGACGTAACACGCGCTATTTCGACGCAAGAATTGCGTTCGTGGACTGCATTTTTGCCGCCGACGTGAAAGCCGCTGGACCGATTTTCGTCTGATCCAGGCGCCAATAATCAATTCATCGCCAGCAGAGTTTGCGCTGGTTGGTAGGCGCTGGAGGGCTCCATTTGGTGACTTCCGCGCACGTTGAGCGGCCGGATTTCTTTGCTTCCGTTGGGCGGCTGCGCTCCGAAAAAGCGTCGGCAAACATGGGTCTCCCATGTGCGTTTGCCTCGAATTTTTCAGCGCTGGGATTGCCTTTCACTCTGGCTAAACGGCTGCGCACGGAACGCTGGGGCGTGGATTAGCGGATCCTGTCGCGGCAAAGAGAAGCAGCGTGAAGAGGTGGGAGAGTGCAGAGGGCGGATGGCAAGATAAAAGCACTGTCGCCTAAGGGCGGCCAAGTGGTTGTCTGCACATCCAAGAATTGTCACCATTGGCGTGCGGCGTGTCACCACAACGCATTCAAGTGACTCAGTCACCGTGTGAAATTCGTCTGCATGCTCCGTTTGGATATGTCGTGGGAAGAATTCTGGAATCTCGCCGGCACGAGCGCATGCGAATTCTCGAAATGGACCTTCATGCTGAGAGCCGCCCGCGGCGGTCGTCGCCAATCCACGTCCAACTGTTCTCAGGGCTACTTCTATCGGCAGCCACCGTGCGGTACCTATCGAAGTTCCTCGGAGTTAGGATGCGCGCCTCTTCGAAAAGACGAGCGAAGTAGGACGGTAAGACGCGGACTTAAATCGATGGGTTGACCGCGCGTCCGATTCAGCCTGCAATATGCTGCTGAACGGTCCAGTTTCACTCTGATAGGTTTCGCGCATCCATGTCAGACTGGCTCTCTTCCGCGCTCAGCGGGAACTATTCGATCAACCCGGTGTTTCGCTGGCGATCGCTCACAAAGGTCAGGTGCTGCTCGAACACGCGAGCGGCATGGCCGATCTCGCAACCCGCGAACCACTCACCCCCCCCCGTCATCGCTTCCGCGTCGCCTCGCACTCGAAGACGTTCACGGCGGCTGGGATCTTGTTGTAGCGCGAGCGCAATAGGATCCGGCTTGACGACCACCTGGGTGAGTATCTGGCAGATCTTACGCCGGATGTTTCCAACGCCATCATTTCGCAACTGCTTTCGCATTCGGCCGGCCTGACCCGCGACTGGCCTGACAGCGGTCAGTTCTCGGACCGCCGGCCCTTCCTCAGTGAGGCGGAGTTTCGCGCCGATCTCTCAGCGCCACAGTCTCTCGCGCCCGGCGTCACGTTCAAATACTCCAATCACGGTTTCGCGTTGCTCGGCAAAGTGATCGAGAAGGTGGCCGGTGAGCCGTATGGCCGGTGGATCCATGATCACGTTGTCGCCCCCGCCGACCTCGCAGAGACGACGCCCGATTCGATCCGATTGTTTGTCGTCCATTCGCCCGCGGCCACTCGACCCGCCAACCCTATGGTCGGCGCTTCGTCATCCCCGGGGATAACATGACGAACGATATGGCCTCGGCGACAGGCTTTACGGCAACCGCCGGCGACCTCGCGCGACTTGTCGGTCAGCTTTCTCCCGGCGCCCAATCGAGCATGTTGACCGCAGCAAGTCGCCGCGAGATGACGCGGCGCCATTGGCGCGATGGTTACTCGCAACTGGAGCGCTACTACGGCTTAGGCACGATTTCCGGTCCGCCAGGGCCGTGGAGTTGGGTCGGTCATGCCGGCGGCTTCCAGGGAACGCTGACGCGCACGGTGGTTCTGCCAGAACGAGATATAGCGATCAGCATCCTCACCAATGCCATAGACGGTCTCGCGAACGTCTGGTTCGAAAGCGTGATCCACATACTAAAGACCATCCACAATCTCGGTGCCCCGGGACTCGAGACGGCTCACTGGCGCGGCCGCTGGTGGACCCTGTGGGGTCCATTGGATTTGGTGCCCGGCAAAAAACAAGGTGTTAGTTACGACGCCGGGCCAATTGTCCCCATTCTTGGATGCGACCGAACTAAGCCCGTCCGGAATCGACGAGGCGATCGTTGTATCAGCAGAGGCATTCGGCGATCTCGGTGAGGCCTGCCGCCTCGTCCACGGGCCTGCGGGCAACATCGAGGGAGTCAGGATCGGCAGTAAGCACCTGGTAACTGAAGACGCGATCAAGTCCGAAGTACAGCATCGGTACCAACCGAGCTCGCGCGCAACTTAGACAGCGCTCTGCTGTCGTTCCAACGCCTGTAAGACCTCCTGAAGGGCGACTTGGGTCAATAGCTTGATGCCCGATCTATGGCGGGTTCTTACAATGAGAAAGTCGGCGCAAGTAAAAAGCCATTTGGTCGGGCAGGTCATCCCGCTTGACAGACTGGCCGATGGACCAGACACCCGTGTTAGTTCGTCCCAGCGAGCTTGGCCAAAGCTGTCCGCACGGCAGATACTGATCGTTCAAGGAGAGCGAGGAGCTCGTGCAATTCGGAAGCCTGAGCTTCTTCGACGCGGAGGCTATCCGATGCTGTTCCTCTAATTACCAACTGATCAATGGGAGTCGGAGCGACATGTATGTGGGCGTTACTTGTTAGATCATTCTGTATTGAAACGTCCGCAGTGACCATCCCATCGAGGGTGATCCTCGGTACGATAAGCAGATCATCTAAAACGGCGCGTTCCAAGGTTTGCGCCGGTATATCAATGTGGGCAAGAATCGCCTGTGTGGTCGAACGGCGATAGCCGACTCGGTAGTTGTCCGAGCAAATAGCAGTTCCGGGCGTCAGTAGCTTTTCGGCGAAGGGCTCGAGATCGGACATAACCTGGAAATCTCAATGAAGATCGGATCAGTATGCGTGTTGCATTATAGTACGTCGCAATAAAGTACAACAATATGGCGCAGTATCAGCATGTCGGAAGACGTGCGGCGCATGTTGGGTGAAAATGTCCGAAGGCTGAGGCTGGTGTCCGGCATCTCTCAGGCAAAATTGGCTGAGAGAATGGGCGTCGATAGGGCCTACATCAGCGGACTTGAAAAAGGGGAACGAAATCCAACGGTTGTAACCGTGTGGCACCTTTCCAAAGCGCTCGGTGTTGCGATGCGCGAGTTCTTCGACGACAAAAGTAGAAAGGAAAAATAGTTTTGCGGCGCATCATGCCGACACAAGCACGTTGTCTGTAAGGCCCGTAAAGCCCACGACGAGATGATAGAGAGTGAGCTGCGCCGCTTCGGTGCGCTTGAGCGGAAAGCCGCCGGTGTCATAAAGACCAGGGCGAAGGCGGCCGCGAAGTATCGCAGCAAGAAGGACAAGGCCCTTACGTGGTCCGGAAGGGCTTCACGCCGCGGTGGCTGCGAGCGGAAATGAAAGCAATGAAGTTGAAGCAAGACAGCTTCTTGATCGTCAGGCGAACGGGTTAGGGCCGACCAACTCATTCATTCGAGTGCAGTCAAATCCAAAGCGCTGGAACGTCACCATTCCAGGACCTTTGAAAACGAAACGAGCCATCAAAAGCGGGATCTCCCATTTTGCTTCCGTGATGAATTCTCCGCGCTGCTTTGCCAGTCCAACACCTTCACCTCGGAATATCCACGTGCTGTAATGACCGCCATGCGCGGTTTGGCAAAGGCCTGAGTAAATCCCATAGGTCACCGCTGTTGTATTTCTTCCAGCATCCCAGGAATGGGCGGCAGTCCTTGCTTCGGCGGGTGGCCTCGCTCCTCCAATAGCTTCGACACCCCCTCACAGAAGTCAGCGATCCCAGCTCGCCGCTCTTCGATGTCGGCCATGTCCAAACCCATGGCTGTTCCCTCTTTAATCTCCTTCTCCAAGTAAGCTACTTCACCGCGCAGGTGAGCTGCCCAGCGTGCCTCTTGTTCGAAGAGATCATCGGGGCGCAACATCCAGGCAGAACGCACCGACGCTTCATAGGCTGCCCTTGCAGCGACCTCGGCAGGCGGAAGCAAATGAAATCCAGCGCGGGCTAGCGCAACAACACCAGTTACGTGCCGTGCCGCCAGTTTCATCAAGTTCAGTGCCTCTTCGGGCGCCTCATATCCAAACTCTGGAAGTTCACCAATAAGAGCTTCGAACTCGGCAACCATGGCGTCCAACAATTCGCATTTGATCGCCATTTCCTCGTTCACTCGAATGCCTCCGTATGCGCCTGAGTGCTTGTTGGCCGGATTCGGCGCCAAACATAGCGTAGCTTGCAAATTAGCGGGAGGTTGTATGCCCGGAATTGTTGCTGCGTTCAAAGCTCTGACCCTGGATGAGATGATCCGGGCCTATCCAGACATCACCGCTGCCCTGGTGGCCGCTAAGGAAGAGCGGCGCTCACAGCTCGAAGCGGAGATTCGCCAGCTCGGGTTCGAGCCGGGCGAAGGCAAGCGCCACCCTCGGCCGCCATCAAGTATCGCAACCTCCGCGACCCGACCAAGACGTGGGCGGGCCGCGGTGCTGAACCAACCTAGCTGGAGGCCGAGGTGGCCGAGAGCGGCAAGGCTCTTGATGCTTATCGGGTCGTTTAGTCTCCCTTCCACAGCTTGACGATGGAGACTCCCGCGAGCGTGAACGCGGCAGCCTGCGGCGATAAGAGCATGCGTATCAGCGATGATACGCGGCAGAAATGGTCGAAGGCTTTCGGTGCCGAACTGCCGGAGGTCATGAAGCCCTTCGCCGAGACCGAACGGGACGAGCATGTCACCAATGGCGGTGTGCTCGCTCACCCTGGCGATACGGTTAGTGACATTCCGTTTCAACCAGGCTTTGGCGCTTCAGAACGCTGAATTGCCCACCCGCGTTGTTGCCGCGGTAATGGACGCCAAACCAACACGCTGCGTTTGCGGATATGCCTGAGCGCCACAGGCGACGGATTGAGGTGCTTCGCAACTATTGGCACGACGAATCGTTGAAGCGGACCGATGAAAAGGCTGCTGGTCTCGCAAAAAACGAACAGGGGACCGCGACGGAGCAGAAGACTGCCGAGCGCGTACTCAAAGAGATTTTGAAGTGAAATGGTATGCCAAGTTTGCCTTGATGTTACGACTCGACGCCGCGTGAGCGCATGTTGCGCCAGTAGTCGCGAATTTCTGCTTCGAGCCAGCCCTCAGCTTCATATCGAGGGTCGACACGCGACCGAAATCTTAAATAATGGCTGACGTGCTTGGCTTCTAGCCACGTCGTGAAAGCTCCGAAGCTCGGATAGTGGCCAGGTTGCTGCTGGTAGCCGGTTTCGTGCATCCACTCCAAGGAGAGATGCCGGATCATCCGTTCAGCATCGGCGTTTTTGTGCATTGGTTTTCCAAAAACATCTAACAAAACGTTGAACTCGCTGGAATGGCCCCGCGCGGAGTTTATCAGCCGAACAAATCTTCAATTCTTAGCCTGCTCCACGAAAGTGTCGGGAGCGCCGGCAGGGGCGGCAGTGACGGCAGCGGTCGAAGCGGAGCTAGCGAAGGAAGCGATTTGAGGGGAGGCAGGCTCGGCAAAGGTGGTAGAGGGCCGCCGCTGGCGTTGTCAGAAAATGCGACGGCGTTTAAGTAACGGCAACAGTGAACTCTCCGCTGGTCCGCTAGAGAGCTTCTGGATGGATGTTCAAAACTCGTCCGCCGGCTCCGTTCTTACGGCGACAGTCGAACTGGTTTTCTTCCTCCAGCCTCAACAACACCGATATCAAGCTTCAGCTAGAGTATCAGGGGACGTCAGGCGGCTCTTCGGTCGCGACAATCGTTGAGAGGAATGCCAATGTGCTGACAGCGTCCGCTGCGCTGACATCCTCCTCGGTGACCTGGAGTAACCCGCCCAGCACGCCGGTTTATCAGAAACTCCAGATATCGTTCACGCCTCAGAAAGCTGGCCGGCTGCGCGGTCGAGTGATGCTTGGCAAGGCTTCGATGACTGTCTGGGTCAATCCGCAGATCGGGATCACATGATCTCGCAGACGCGCCGCGCGGATGGGATCATGGCACGGGCAGGGGGTTGTACCAAGCGGCTCTCCTAAAGGTGGGCTCGTACATCCAGCGGTTGCGTAGTAGTATCCTCCATTTTAGGGGGGCACTATGTACGAATTTGAAGAGATAATATTGCGGTACGACGGCCTGGATGCTGACAGTCATGTCATTGAACTTGGCACTCTCGGCCAGTCAATCCAAGGGGCGTCCCGCCTTCTCGGCAGCGCGGGGTCCATCGTCTTAACTGGCCAGTTCGCGAAACATACGAGTGCATTGTCGGTGCGGGTGCTGGCAGGGCAACCGAGGGCGCATTGTTGGGAGTTGCCGGCGATACTCGTCAGCGTAGCACCCGTGGTGACGCCGCTGCTTCCAACTATCAAAGAGGCCGCAAAGGTCGCAGCGACCAAAGCGGTGACGGGTATAGTAAACTTCGCAATCTCGACCGTCGGGCACAAACCGAAGGAGGCGGAAATGGCTAAGGAGGTCGCAGTAAAAGCACTCGAAGAAATGGGGCACACCTCTCGCACCGCCATTGAGGCGATGGAGCGCCTTGCCATGTCGCAGCGGCCTGCTGTCCGTCTCTTCGTATCTCCAGTCGGGGAAAGCTGCAGCATCGCAAGGATCGGTGATCCGAACTTCGGAGCCATCGCGGTGGACCAGGAGATGCGCCGATCCATTGAGTCGTCGGAGCCCATTGAAATCTCTGCCTCTGCAGAATATGACGTCCTCATCTCCGAGTTCGATCTCAAAAACCGATCGTGCAAGTTCTCTCTGCGCGACCAAGACGACCCGAACGATCGGTTCAACGGGGAGATTACCGACCCAGTCGCGCAGCTACCTCAGAATCCGTACTCCGACGCGCTGAACAGCCAGCGCTGGATCAGGGTAAGGGCAAAGGCTCAATTGAAGAACGGTGAGCTGGAAAAGCTCTTCATCTCAGACCTGGTGGCGCGCCCAGCGCCCGTGCAATCATGAACACGAGCGACGAAGCCCCGATCCGCTGCCTGAGCTGCGGCTCAACCCAGGTCCACGCCGAGAAGCGGGGCTGGAATATCGCGACCGGCTGGCTCGGCTCCAGTAACATTAAGGTCACTTGCTTGAAGTGCGGAAAAAGCCAGCGGCCGGGGCAAACGATCAGCCCCGCTTCTCAGCGCGTGTTCTTCCTATTTGTAATGGGGGTGGCATTTTTTGTCTGGCTAGTGACCCACCACTGAGACTCTCTCTAGGCCCCCAGAAGTGTTGGGGGCTTTTCGCTCCAACTGTGGCGGCGCGCGCCTTCACCCACGGCAGAACTTGCTTGAAAATTGCCGGTACGTAATTTCCTTCCCGGTACCGCAGATGTTGTCGCACGCTTCGTTGAAAGCGTTTCTCGAAAAACTGGGATGGTCATTTTCAATAGAAAGCATCATGCGGTTGCCGCTGGCGGACGAGTTGTATGGATTGAAACAAGGTCGTTTTTCACTTGACGCGCATGCTTTTATGGTCTCATGCAAATCGCTACATGTTTTGGCGTCGATTTTCGAAGGGATCTTCGAGCGATGAACTGACAGAGTGCCTCTTCGAAAACTCCCAGTTAGCCGATAACCCTGCTTATTGCCGATCCTGAAGGTCGCCGTTTCGGTTCGAGCATTTGTATGGAGAACCATTAGCTCGCACCAATAGCAATTATCTACAACATGTTTGACCGTTATTTTTGAACCCCGTTCGATAACGAGCCGAACGTCCCGCGAAGGGCATCCGTTACCGCCGCAGGAATCAGAAATGGGCAAGAGAGTGTAGCTTCTAGTTTTGACCGGCTCGCCGAAATAGAGAACGCCCCCTGCAGTCGAACAGAAGAGACGCTCGCCGTTGCGAAACAGGCACTGCGTGTATTTTTGTTCGGGTGTTTCTGAAATTGTGTAGGTCGAATGTGCTGTGCGCAGCGTATTGTTGGCTTCATTCTCAGCGGATTTCGCAGACTGCGGCATCGGAAGGAGCCATATAACGGCTCCGATCATCAAACACAGTGCTGGTTCGGTTCTTCGCATGTACCCAAGCGCTCATGGCTAAAAGCTGGCTGACACCTTACCCCCGTATCTTCTCGACCTCTTGGCGAGTGTAAAGGGCCGGGTTCTTACGGGACCGAAGTGTGAACTAGTTCACAAACAGTCAGTTAGAGGACTGCTAGTTCGCACAACGCTGGGGGATTTCAGGGCTCAGTGCATAGGCGCCGCCGGGACACGATATTTCGAGCCCGACGGCGTAGCTTTTTATGGGGAGGGAGATTCCATATCGCAGCAGCTCATTCGGGAGGTGATCAGCCGGACGCGGTCTCCGTCGCGCTCGATGCGCAGGCGGTAGGATTTGCGAATCAACTGACGCGGGTCCCGGTACCAGCGACGTACTTATCTGTCATTTCGTCAAAGTCGCGCTTGCGCATCCCGATCCGGATCGTTCGATCCACCTTCCACAGCATTGGTTGAGCGAAGCGTCAGCGTAGCTGCATCTCCAGCGAGTTTTCAGGGGCGATATTGTCGTGGCCATTCGGCTTGATCACCCGCAGATAGGTCTCTGCATTTGGGCCTAGGGAAATGACTGTTTCACCCGGCAGGACGCTCCGCGCAATGCTCAGGGTTGAGTCGTCTTTCGCTAGACGCAGGTGGTTCGCCTCGTGTTGCCAGGAAATGATTATGGGCCTCTCGCTGTAGTTCTTGAGCAAGAGGAAGTGCGTTATGTTGACGCTGCCCTCGATGAGTGGCCGGGCCACCATAATTGCTGCCGGGTAGTGCTTAGTATACCGGTCCACGATTAGGAAAACCGCCGAGCATATTCCCGAAATAGAACCAACGATTTTTAGCAGTTCGATTAGATCGGGCATTCCTTACCCCAGATGAGCCAGAGGCGCCCTTCGTTCGGGCGAACAGGTCTTTGCCCGGCTGCAGCATTCTCACGAAGGTTCCGCTTTCGTGGTACTCAAGCCAGCCTTGATTTTTCGCGTACTCCAAGCCAGCCCAATACTCAGCCGGAGTCGCCTTGTCCCGGTAGAGCATCGGATAGTTGATCTTCTCGATGTAGATCCGGCCGTCCTGGATCGGCTCAAAGGCGCGGGCGTGCTCCATGATCCGGCGCGCAGCTTTCTCCGGGGCCGCCCAGCGGCGGTCTTCCTTCATCTTAGTCATCGCGCCTACATTGCAGGCGATTGGTGTCTTTGCAAGAGAGCCAACAATCTTCGATTGAACTCGGGCGTAACAATTGATCCGGAGAAAATCTTCACCGATTCAATCAGTGGCGCGTATTCTCTCACGGTCGCATCGATATCATTGGTTTCCATGGCCCTCTTAATCGCGCATCGGGTAAAGGCCGTGTCCAAGTGCATGAAGTTCACGCCAGTTGCTCTTGCGAAAGCGTTCGTCAGCTCACGTTGAGCGGACGCCGCCTTTCGATAGGTGTTCCATAGATCTTTGAGTTTGCCCATGAGCACCTCCGAGGTTCTATGGAGGCGGGCTTACAGGCCGCGGCTCGCCCTGAGCGGAATTGCCCATGGAGCGCATCGCGTTATCTGTCATTTGCTTTTGATAGGCCGCGCGCGCGCTGAAAACGGGCGGCAATGATCAGGGCGATCGGAATGCCCACAAGTACTAGAAAAGCCACGGTGCCGATGGTTGCCATCGTCGTTCAGCTCCGGTGAAAACCTTCGGGAATCCTGAATCAATCGGGAATCGAGCGCAAGAGCTATCTTTGATGGTCGCGCTTGCTGAACATGCTTCGAAATCCTCGCGGCAACCGCGGAAGGTCATCCTCCGGCTTCGGTCTGTTGCATTTAGGACAAGGGGCGCCAGCACCGCCGCACCGGCACGCGTGATTTCCAGTCCACGGCTGATCGGGATGGTTTTCGCAGACCCAGCCAGTATCGTCACACTGAATGCATGCCGGCTCAGTCATCGCATCAGCTCGAACAGTTCGAGGACGGCAGCAAGCCGCAGCTTAGCACCTTTTGGCATGTGCTGGAGCAGGAGGTGCCTGGTGTCCGCGGCGATCTCGTCCCGCTTGAGCGGGCTGTACTCGGCGTGGAACGCCTCCATCTTGGCGGCGAACTGCCGGGCCACCTCGGGCGGGATTTCGAGCGGCTTTCGGGTTACCGGCATGCCCGGAAGATAGGGATAGAGGGTGGGATTTGCGAATCTGCCTTTACGAAGTCGATCATCTCGCTAAGCCCCAACCACGTCCGTTACGCTAATGATTGGTCAATCCTCAATAGCTGATGCAGACGCCGCCCGGCCCCCGTGCGCGAGCCGATTGACAGTCAGAGATATCCCAATAAATGCGATCTTGCTCGCCAACTTGCTGAAGGCGCCAATAACCGTCAACAGAGCCGCGTGGCATTGCCAGGACGGCGCGATCGATGCAATCGCTAACATGTTGATAGTTAGATCCACCAATCGCCGAGCATCGATCGTACAGATCTTTCGGCACATATTGGCGTTTGAATGCAATGGCCGCCGCTAATACATTGCGGCGTTGCAGCCCGACACACGTATCCACCACCAACGGGCGAAGTTGCTGATTTAGTTCCTTGGTGGAATCGGCTGCCTTCTCGCATGTGGTTCGGGCTGCTCGCTCATCAAACTCATATGATTCGGCTCGAGCCGGAGAGCCCGCGCAGAAAACGCTGGCGAGCAGCGAGAGCATGCAGATCGAGGGGCCGCCGATGCAGCTCATTGTCTCACCAACTGTACAGCAGGCAGTCCTCTCCCATGGGCGACCCCACCCAGCGGTGTATGCTCTGGCAGCGGAACACAACCTGTTGTCCTCGCCTTAGCTGAGCAATTTTTGACTCGTCTTGCTTGATCGGCTTCACTTTGGTCGGCATGAACTGGTTGCTAGTTTCGAGGCTGACATACATGCTGTCGAAAACGCTTTTGTCTATCGATTGAATACGGCCAGAGATCTGGATGATTTTGCCCTTGAGGCGAAGATCAGTGGCAACCTCATTGCTCTGATAGGCATCAAAGAGGTCTTGCGCCGAGGCCGCTACCACTTCTTTTTGTGGCGCGGGCGCAGAAGACTGCGGCGCACTTCTTGGCTGCTCTGTTTGGCCGCCAATCTTTCCTGCAATAACGATGATGGCGAAAGCGCCAAAAACTCCGAACATTGCTTTCCGGCCGAAGCCAGCGTCACGGTTGGTCTTAGCAAGTGCCACAGCCGCCGCGGTCGGTTGTTGAGGTGGTGGTGAGTGAGGTGACGCGGGCGCTGAGGCTACTGTTCGAGGATTGCCGCAATGCGGGCAGGCGGGTGCCCGGTCGCTAATCGATTTCAGGCACTCTTCGCAGGTAATTAATGCCATGCAATAAACTCGCTCGGAAAGCGGTTATCTTTCCGCAACCCCCGAGCGAGTGCAACCGTGCTTTCTACGGGGTCATTTGCCCCGCATCTTTAGTCCTAGCTCAACAAGCCGGCGGATGGCCTCGGGGCGGCCGGGGAGGTCTTCCTGCTGCCGGCGAAAATCGTCAATCTTTTTGGCCATTTCCGGCTGAAGGCGCACCAAAACAGGCTCGCCGGTTGCCTCGGCGCGTTTCTTTTGCGATTTCGTGATTTCACGACTTGCTTTGCTCATGAGCCTATGATATCACGAAATCAAGCCGGGGCAAGGCGGCAACCTCGCTCCCGGCTCTAGCCCAGGCCGAAAGGGAGTTAGCCAATGGCCCGAGCTGCCTACAAAACCGCTTTCTTCGCTCTTCCGTGACCCTGTGCTGCGCGCCGCCTTCAAGGCCGCCGAGGACGATGGCCTGACGGGTGAGTTGGTCGAAGCCGACGGGCCGCGTCGCCTGGATGGTGGCGCCGCTGTGTCTGTCCGCATCCTCGAGACGGCGTGACGGAGGGCGCAACCATGAAGGCACTGAGCAACAGCGCCGCGGGCGCTAAACAATTGTCGTCGGCACTTTTGATTCCCGATAGCCGGCCAATCGCAGGGCAGGCCTTCTGGCGCGTCGCAGATTCCCTCCCGCGGGGCTGCAATCAGCAGGAGGTCAATCATGAATATGTTCGTCTCGTCCGCTGCGGTCGCCGCGGCTTCGCCGGCTGCTGCCGAAATGCGATTTGCAACCAAGGACGAAGCTGCTTTGGCTCGCATCGAGCAAGTCGTCGATTATTTGCGCACTCGGTACGTCCGGGAAGGATGGAAAATCGATGAAAGCGAGGCGGCCTTAGCACTGGATTACTATCGTCGACGCGCCCACGGACCCGCGTTTAAAGATGAGGATGCGGACACAACTGCATTCTATCGGGCGATAGAGTTCTTCAGGTCGCATGGGCAGAGCCTCGATTGGGTCCATGATGGGAATCCGGTAGGATTGATCTGCGATGCCGCGCGCCACTCCAAGCGTGGAAACGGGCTCGCGGAGCTGGCGAGGGTGGGCAAGCCTGAGCCGATCCTCGAGTTGATCGAGCGTCACAAAGCGATGATCGGCACGCTCGAGCAGCTCTGTCGCGAAGATGGCGCGCTGCGCAAAGAAATTGGACATCACGCGGCGGCAGACGGAGATCGACGGGGATGAGTTATACGTCGTCGAAAATGATGATCCGCGCTGGATCAAAACCCAGAAGGAGCTCTATGCGACCTTCGCAGCGGTGGACGACATAGCATGCGAATTAGTTGACGCTGATTTGAACTCGATCACCGGCGTCACTGCGCTGCTGAAGTATGGGCTGGAGCACGTCGAAGCCGGCCATGTCTGGCCCGACATTTCCGACGGCGAGGGCAAGGATGCGAAGCACGGAGCCTGGCTTCACTTCGCAGTCCGGAACGCTCTGGAGGCTCTCGAGAAGCAAAAATAGCGCGATGGCGCAAAACTACGCCGCCGGTCTCACAAATACACGCCCGGCGGCGTTCATTCCTGCCCTTGTGATTTCGGGACTTAAGCGTGGACCACAGCCCAATCGACGACAACGGTTACATCGAACTTTCCGCCCTGAATGTCATAAACAAGGACGTCGAAGCCTCCGTCCTTTTTTTCGTCGATGAATGCGCAATACAAGGGTCCCTTCCGGTCTGGGCCGGAAATCCCATCTGGGCTTATGTAAGGCGTAAGCAAGACTTGGTCGGCCGCTTTCATTCCGGAGACGGGAACACTTTCTAGTCCGTACTCCTTGCCCGCTGTCTTGACCCTAACAGTACCTGTGGAAATTACGGAGGGCATGCAATTCCTCCTAGGGTTTGAGGTGGCTAAATTGCCACCAGAGCGGGAGGTTAGTTCTTCAATCAGCGGTTGAGTATGAGGCCAAATGGCGCAGCTTGGTCAAGCTGCCCCCCTGAACAAAACACGAAGCGCCGTGTTGCGTCCGTGTTGCGCGGAATGGTTTGCAGCGCTTGGTAACGCGTTGATATTGCTAGTATCAGCTCGCGATAACTTGCAACACGAAACTAGCAGTTAGAACGAAGCCGAAACTGCAAGAAACCCTTATTTTATCGGCATAAGTCGTGGCGATCCCGGCAGGATTCGAACCTGCAACCCGCGGAGTAGAAATCCGCTACTAAAATGTTAGGCCTATGACGCGTTGAGCGGTCCGTCCAAAAGGTACCCAAACGCCGGAAATGTTCCCTACCATTTCGCCGCTTTCGGTAAATCGTTGAAGTCGCGGCAAAATGCGAACCATAAACCCAAAACGCTAATGCTCTTCGCAATGGGCTTCACACTGGGCGAGCATGCATTGTCCGGTTTCGGGTGGGAAGCAGACCGACGTCAAGCGGGCCGCCGTGGTCGGCTCGTGACCCATAGCCGGCGTTGCACGACGACTGGGCCGGTATCGGCTTTTGACCCTGGCTGTGTGAAAACATAGTGCCGCTGTTATGATTCTCCCGTGATTCTGAGGGGGAATCGATGAGGCGCTTCGTTGAGGGGGCGGATCGTGGGCAACGGACGCTGCTGCCTGAATGCCTCG
>Ga0315911_1000025_pt1 | contig 93084 bp, 90 predicted proteins | sample Edanod1MG_FD_207737 | JGI IMG/M metagenome (GOLD analysis project Ga0315911, IMG submission 207737) | Root nodule microbial communities collected in Santa Monica, California, United States - Edamame nodules 1 | ecosystem: Host-associated > Plants > Roots > Nodule | place: USA: California... | reverse complement strand
CGCTGTGGATCGCGCCGACGCCGGGCTCGTAACTCCGGTCGGGCTACGCCCTCCCTGCGTCACGAGCCCGGCGTAGCCCTCTCATCATGGTCGACGCTCCACTTCCATCCTGTTCGCCGCGCGGCACGCTTACGGGGAAGCGGACGTCAGCCAGCCGACTATCTCCGCAGAAACCGTCGAAAATGACCCATTGCAGAAGTCGCTGAACCAATCATTGCTCGCAACCGTCCATCGGCACTTCACGCGCATGTGTCCCCAGCAGGTCGCCACCCCGATTGAATTACGATTGTAATTTAATATTATGACCGTAATGGCATTGAGCTGGACCACCGTTAGGTGGCGGCCGGGTGCCGCCAAACAGCTCCTGGCGAGGATTTCGTGGACGACAAGACAACTGCCTCATCGCGACAAACCGCAGATGTCAGCTCGTTTGGGCTCGCAACCGCTGCAGCAGCGGTTCGCAACGGCGACATCACCTCCGAGGCCTACACGGCGGCTCTTTTACAGCGCGCCCGAGCGCTTGCCGAACTGAACGCCTTCATCACCATCGATGAGGCGGAGGTGCTGGCGGCCGCGAGGGCCGCAGACAAGTTGCGTGCGGCCGGATCGGCGGCCCCGCTCCTTGGCATGCCGCTTGGGGTGAAGGACAGTTATTTGACGAAAGGGCTACCCACCAGTCTGGGAATCGAAGGTCTGGCTCATTTTGTGCCGCGCGAAGATGCCGACGCTGTCCGGGCAATTAAGAAGGCGGGCGCGTTGATTTTCGGCAAGAACAACCTTGTCGAGATGTCTTACGGCTTGACCGGTCACAACGCACGTTATGGTCAGGTGAAGAATCCGCACGCGCGGGATCACATGTCAGGCGGCTCCTCAAGCGGCTCCGCCGCATCCGTGGCTGCTGGACTGGTTCCCGCGTCCTTGGGCGGTGACACCGTTGGGTCCATCCGGGTACCCGCATCGTTCTGTGGAGTCGTGGGCTTCAAGCCAACCACCGGGCGTTGGCCGCGCAACGGCGTTGCTCCGATCTCCCATACACTCGACACGACGGGCGTGTTTGCCCGAAGCGTTGAGGACTGCATTCTGGTTGACCACGTCGTGACTGGCGAACAGGCTGCGGAGTCCTCCGACGGCGACTACGGCTTAAAGGGAGCCCGGCTCGCCTTCGCCCCGCGACAGTTCCTGGATCTGGTTGACCCCGAAGTCGAGTCCCGATTCCGTGCGGTGGTGCGGCAACTGCAGGACGCCGGCGCCGAGGTCGTGGAAATGGACCTTGGCCGCGACTTCAATTCCCTCGTCCAAACGGCAACATGGGGCATCTTCGCTCATGAGACGATGGGCGCGATTTCGGAGTTTCTTCGGCGCCACGCGATTCCGACCGCGTTTGAGGCCATTTACGAAAGCCTTAAGCCTCAGCTTCGGCAGGCGTGGGAGCACATCGTATTGCCAGGTGGTGCAGGTGCTACCTCGGCAGAGGCCTATCAGATGGCGCTCAACGTGAGCCGGCCGGAAATCCAGCGTCGCCTCAACACGGCGTTCGTCGCTCATGGGGCGTGGGTCATTCTGCAACCGACCACGCCCTGCACGGCGCCTTCGATCGGGGAGCAGGCGACCGTCCACATCGCGGGGCAGGACGTCAGCTACCTCGCTCTGGCGAACCACACGGTGTCGGCAAGCAGCGTGGGACTGCCCGGTATCAGCCTTCCTGTCGGCCTGTCTCGCGCGGGGTTGCCGATCGGGCTCGAACTGGATGGCCCTCTAGGAAGTGATCAGCGGCTTCTAAACCTTGCCCGCGGTATCGAAGGCATCTTGGGTGCCAAGTCCGGTTCAACCTAGTGTCGTGGTTGCTTCGCGTCGCGAAGGGGGCCTGCAGACAGCGACAAAAGATTAGAGGATCACCAGATGTCCAATGCACTGCACTCAACGCGTGCCATTCCGGTCGAGTACGTTACCATCCGCTCAACACAGCCCTTCGAGGACGTTCGAGCCAAGCTCGCGACCTTGGCGCGGCGCATCGATGACGGGATATTCACTCTCCTGCGATACGGCGAAAGTGAGCGCGCCCTTCGAGAGTTGGAGGCATCTTCGCCGCTCACCATTTTCGGGCAGGGTGACCACGGCGCGCTCCTAGCTGTTGCTCAGCTGACACGACGATCCATCCAGTTTGATATCGGAAATCCGCTCACCGCGTCCAAGATGACCCGCCATCGATTGTCGGCGGGGCTGTACGCACCCATCCGCGTCCTTCTGCGCGAGGATGAAGATGGCGGTGTCGCGTGTGGATATGATCGGCCGGCATCCCTGTTCAGTCAGTTTGGCAGCGAACATGTGAATGCAGTTGCCCAGCAACGTGATCGCGACCTCCAGGCCCTATTGGAAGCGGCCGCAGCTTAACGGATATCGAAGGAGTGGAGATGCGTTTCGAGAAAGGACACAAGGCCGCGACGCGACGACACATCATCGATGTAGCCTCGAAGTGCATACGCCAAGACGGTATCTCCGCCGCCGGGATCGCCGGGATCATGGGCGAGGCCGGTCTGACTAAGGGCGCATTCTCTCCGCACTTCGGGTCCAAAAACGCACTCGTTCGCGAGGCGCTGGCGAGCGCGCTTAGCGACCAACAACATCGCCTCGATGAGGAACAGCGGCCGGGCCTGTCCCTCGAGGGGGCGATCCGGAGATACCTCAACCGCGCTCACCTCGAAGACCCGGCGGACGGGTGCCCTTCGGCGGCGTTGCTCCCGGAAATCGCACGCCAGCCCCTGTCCACTCGGCAGGACTACGAGAAAGCGCTGCGAAGCTACGTTTCGTCGCTGGCTGCACTACTTCCGGGTGCCGACTCTGCAGCGAGCCGCCGCCGTGCGACCGCCATCTTCGGTCTCATGGTGGGCACTCTCCAGTTCGCGCGGGCCGTCCCCGACACCATCCAGGCAGAGCAGATCCTGGAAGGCGGCGTTGAGGCCGCGCTCCAGTTGGCGAGAGTTTGATCTTGCTAAGTTAGGAACAATGGAGCGGTGCGGGAAGATTTGTCACACAGCCGGAACGAGCCAACACTCCGGACGCCCACTAGTCTGACCGCCGGCAATGTCTCCTTCTGGCCATCGCGACATATTGTGCTGCCGCACGAACTTGGTCGCTATTGGAGCAAAGCGGACGTAGTCACCAGTCACATGAGCCGCCAAGTTTTATAGGTACACGGCCTAGTGAACGGATCTAATGAGCCGTACTCAAAAGAAGTTTCCGACCTGTCGACGTACAAGGTTGCGCCGGCAGTCGGTAAGTTAATCCCCGCGCAGGGCTGCCGCGCAGAGTAAAACGTTCTCATCGACAGGTGATGAGCTATGATCTCTGCATCAATCGCTCGCGATGTACCCAAAAAATCGACGAAATCCCAGGATAGTGTAACCGTACGGGTGCGTTCCTCCACGTGGAAGTAGATCGGCAGGCTGCCGATATGGCCAGCTCGTACCTGCAGGCGCGGACCTCGGCGGGCGGCCTCGATCACGACAAAATCGAGCGGCCAGTGCATGCATTGTTGGTAGCTCTGACGAAGCTGATCCGCAGAAGCGTTAGCTGTGGCGATGGGGTTGGTGCCGAACTCGTCTGCTACTCGTTGACGCTCCCGTATGACGAAGAACCATTGGTCGGAGTTCTTTAGCAACAAGCTCTCAAGGCTCTTATGCTGGAATGGCCGGATGTAGCTTTCACCAATTGCTATTGAGCAGTCTCTGACGGCAGGATCGAAGGTTTTCAGATCACCTATTCTCAGAGTAGCCTTGAGCATTGTTCTTGATACAAACTCGAGCCGCCCCTCGCGTGAGGGGCGGCAACAGAGCGTGAAGAATGATGCAATCAATCTTAAAGCCAGCCCTCCGTGGCACTATCGTTAGGTAGAGGTTCCTTTGGTGTCTTAAATAGTAGGGGGCGGCAGAACCGGTAGAGGAAGTTCAGTTGCATCGGACGCGGGCCGTTTGCGTGTGTCTGCAGTTGCACACTTCATGTCGTGTTCCTTACGGAGCGGGTTCTTGTCGTCTCGGCATCCTATGCTTCAGTAAGAAGCCGGGTAGTGTGGCGCGTCAGTTGTCGGCCACAACACGACGTATTTCATGTGAGACGCCGGGCGACAACCTACCAAGACTGGCGGGGTTGCATGACAGCGCTGGACAGAGCTCATTTGAAGTCCACTGGCGGTTAGCGATAGCAAATTTCGGTGAGCCAGCCATCGAGCATCTTTACGCGAGTTCGTTTGAAATCTAGACCGTGCGACAAGGCCATGCCGCTCTCTGCGCAAAGCAAAGCGCGCCGTTCCCTCGATGTGTCGCAGATATGTCAAAGTACACAGCGTTGTCGCCGATTTCCGAAATCTTGCATGCGTACTGGCGGTCCGATCGGTGCCTGCTTCTCGTCGTTGCCACGGTGGTGCTGATCTCAAGCGCGAGCAGCGTCGTAGCCCCCTATGTATTTTCGTCTCTGATTGATCGTCTGCCGCGCAGTGAAGGCGCGTCGGTGCTCGCCTGGGGACTCGCTGGCTATGCGGTCCTGCTTGGCATTGCTTCCGCATTTCAGCGTATGCTGCAGTATCTTTCCTTTATGACAGCAGAAAACCTAGGCTTCATCGCTGCAACTCGCTTTTTCGATCGAATCCTGAGAAAAACCGCAGCCTTTTTCCTTGAGCACAATCCCGTGGAAATACAGAGTGCGGCCGCGCGCGGCCGCAGCGCGTTGATCACGATGGTCCAGCTTGGAACTACGATCTTCTTCCCTGCTGCAACGCAGCTTTTGCTTACGATCGCTACTCTAGGTGCGCTCGTCAATATTCAGATCGCCGCAATCGTCGTCGCCTATGGGGCTGCCGCGATTACATTGACCTGGAGTTCGACGCGTCGGGCGCGCGTATTTCTGGACCGGGCCGTCGACGCCGGACAAGAGAATGCGCGTTTCGTCGGCAACGTCATGAATGCCATGGACACGTTGCGCCATTTTGGCAGTCATGCCTGGATGAGCCAGCGCTTTACGGTGAAAGCGCGGGAGGTGCGGGATAACTGTCGAGCCTACGTGCTTCAACGACTGCCCTACATCGCCGTGCTCGGCTTAGCCGTCGCGTTACAATTTGCCGTCACTCTTCTCCTTCTGGTTCCCGACTACCAGGCTGGCATGGTCACGATCGGCGACATTGTGCTGTTCAACACGCTTATACTCCAACTCAGTATGCCCTTCGAGATGGTCGCGCGCGCGATCTCGGACGCATCGAGGTCGCGCGCCGACCTCATTCCTCTCACCAGACTGTGGGGCGCACCAGAAGAGCGGCGAACGTCCCATACTCATGATTTCACGCCCTCCGCCGGCCAACTATCTTTCGAGGACGTTGGTTATGCCTACGAAAACGGTCGTGGCGTTACGAACGTCTCGTTTTTGGCTGGACGCGGCGGGATTACTTTTTTGGTCGGCGAAACGGGATCGGGGAAGTCGACAATCTTTAGGCTCGTCCTGAAATCAATCGAGCCGGACTGCGGCCGTATTCTGGTCGATGGAACCGATATAACGGGTATCGATCGCACGGATTGGTATGCTGCAGTTGCTGTCGTGCCGCAGGACGTGACGTTGCTCAATGTGTCGCTGGCCGACAACATTCTGCTAGGTCGGCCCCGCGATGAGGGACGCCTTCGCACCGCGTCGGAAAAAGCCGCTATTCTCCCGTTCATCGAGGCGCAGCCGGAAGGATTTGAAACAACCGTTGGAGAACGCGGTTTGAAGCTTTCAGGCGGGGAGCGCCAGCGTATTGCTATTGCCCGTGCGCTCTATGGCGAGCCGGCGATCCTTCTTCTCGACGAGGCCAGCTCCGCCCTTGACGAGCGAACCGAGCGGGACATCATGGACCATATTCGCAGCCTAGCGGAAGATGTGACCGTGCTGGCGATTACGCATCGCAGAGGCGTCATCTCTACAACCGACGTCGTGGTCGATCTGACCCCCTGCGCTTGTCAGACATAGGCAAGGCGGATGCTCAGCCCGCGCGTCTGCCGGTCTAAGAATGCCGGTTGCGGAATGTCTGCAAGTGAGACGAACCAAGCCATTGCCAACCCGGCCAGCGAATCTGGTGGCCAAAGCTGGACAGAACGGGACGTTCGAGCCGTCACGTCGTCTCGGGAATTCCCTGCCAAGGCTCATGTCAGCCGACCTGCGATTCAAACGCCGCGACACCCGGCCTGGAATAGGCAACAGCCGAACAGCCGGTCCAGTCGAGCTCAATTCGATCTGAGTCAGCCGAGTGATGCATCTGACCCAATATTACCCCACGCTCGTTTGAAAGTAATCGGCATGAGCCCCCCACCTGGGCATCGCGCGAATGAGCTGCGATACAGCCTGGTATGACCTGTTTTTTTGGAGGTGGGCTATGGCAGATGCCATGCATGAAGCCATGCTTGATGCCAGGCAGGAAGGCGGCTCCTATCGTCGGATCGAGGTGATCACGGGGCAGCGTCGGCGACGGCACTGGACGGCGGAAGAGAAGGCCCAGATCGTGGCGGAGAGCTTCGAGGAAGGGGCCAATATTTCCGAGGTCGCTCGGCGCCATGGCGTTGTCCGTGGGCTGCTGACGGTGTGGCGGCGCAAGTTCGCGACGGCAGCGAGCTTTCAGGCGCCAGGCTTCGTGCCGGTCCGGATCGCTTCCGAGAGCGGTCCGGCGACGGCAGACGAACCGGACCGGTTCGCGTCCGCGCATAAGGTGCTGCCGCAGATGGCATCGCCCCCAGGCAAGCTTGGCGGGATGATTGAGATCGAGGTGGGCGGGGCACGCATCCGGGTCGAGCCCGGAGTGGAGCTGGCGACGCTTTCGACAGTGCTATCGGCGCTTCGGGGCATCCGTTGATTGCATTACGGTCTGACCTCAAGGTGGTGCTGGCGGCACAGCCGGTCGACTTTCGCAAGTCGGTGCACACGCTGTCGGCGCTGGTTAGCGAAGCGCTGCGTGCGAACCCGTATTGCGGCGACGTCTTTGTGTTCCGCAGCAAGCGCGTGGACCGAGTGAAGCTTCTGGCGTGGGACGGCAGCGGCATGGTGCTGGTGACGAAGTGGCTGCACCAGGGGCGCTTCACCTGGCCGCCGATCCGCGATGGCGTGGTGCATCTCAGTGCGACGCAGCTCGCGATGCTGCTCGATTACGCATGTTGATGCCCCTCCTCGTGAGGCTCAGTGATTCTGAGATCGAGATGATTGAGCTCATGATTGCGTAGTTTTCGAACAGCCTCAATCACGCGCGACGTGTTGGAGAACAGATGTGCGCCGGAAGGATGACGATCGATCAAAAGGCGCCCTTGCCTGATCTGAACGTAGAGCCAATTCACGGGAATGTTCAATACGCCGGCAAGTTGCTGTGCGCTGAGCAAGTCGGTTGAATGGCGCCATCGTGTACGTTGCTCGGTAAGCCCCTTGAGGCCGGCGTGCAAGCGAATGCGCTGGACGGTGATAGGCAGCACCTTGTCGGGGCAACTTGGTGACCGTTGTCCTTCGCTCGTCAATATGGCAGCGATCTCGTCGTCGTGCATCTTGGCGCGGGCGAGCTCAAGCACGCGTTCTCGCATCTCCGCGCCTTGGGCGAGATCCGCTACTGAGTTGACGCGCATCTTTACCTCGATGTCGGTGACGGCTCCGCCGCGCCAAGACGATCCTCATCCTGACGGCGTCGTGCTCGCCGCGGTCGAGGATCACCTTGTCAATGAGACAGCGCAGCAGCGCCTTGCGTTTCCCGTCGGTCGTGCTCGGGGCCGTCCAGATCTCAGGCAGACGGCCGGAGAGGCGGACGACTTTGTCGTTCAGCGCCTTGTTGCCGACGGTGATCTGAGCGATAGCCTGGGGAGACTTCAAACGGGCCAGGGCCTCCTCTGCCGCTCGAGCATCCTTCAGAGCCGCCTCCCAACGGCGCTCGAGCTCGGCGGCGACGAGCCGGTTGTCGGGATCGACGCGGTTGAACTGACGTTCGGCGAGTGCTGCTTCGTAGCGTCGCCGCTCGAGCTGCTGCTCGGCATTGCTTCGTATTGCTTTGTACGTCTGTTGCTGAGCGCGACGAGCGCACGACAACGCGTCGATCTCGGCCGGCGCCAGCGCTGTAAGGAAGGCTTGCGCCACGGCGGCGTCGACGCGGGGAGCACGGATGTATTGGCACGTCGGCAACCCCTGATGTGAACGCAGGTGATTGCAGACGTACTCGGCGCGTCTCTTGTAGCGCGCGTACATCTTGTGACCGCATCTTCCGCACCTTGCGATGCCTTGCAGCAGTAGTTCGCCCTCACGTGGAGCCCCCCTGGTCTTGTTGCGCATGTATTCTGCTCGGTTGTCGATGACGATGCCCCTGATCTTCTCGTAGCTTTGCCAAGCAATATAGGGAGGATAGCGGTCCTTGACGATGATCCGCCACTGCTCGATCGGCTTCGGCACCTTCGTCGGTAATCTTCCGTCCGACGGTTTGCGCAGTCGTGTCCGTCCGTAAACGAAGGCGCCCGCATAGGCAGGATTCTTCAGAATCGCCGCGACCGCGGATGTCGTCGCCCGCGCCCAATGCAGATCCCCGTGGCGATTGCGGCGCGGCAGCTCCAGACCACGGTGGTTGAACTCACGCATGACCTTGGCAACGGTGCGCAGTTTCAGGAAGGTCTCGAACAGCAGCTCGAGCCGTTCCTGCACCTCCAGGTTCGGGTCCTTGACGACGACGCCAGAGGGATCGCGGACAAGGCCGATCGGTAAGGTGAGCGCAAGCTCACCGCGCTCCGCCTTGGCAAGAAGACCAGCCGTCAATCGACTACGTATCGTATGGAGCTCGAGCTCCGATATCGTCCCCTTTAGGCCGAGCAGCAGTCGGCCATTGGCGCTGCCAGGGTCATAGACGCCATCACGGTCGGCGATGAGGCAGCCGTGCAGCCCGCAGATATCGAGCAGCGGATACCAATCCGAGCAGTTGCGGGCGAGACGCGTCACGTCGATCGACAGGATCAGACCAACCTCGTTAAGACCAACACGTCCGACCAACTCCTTGAAGCCGCTGCGCTGAGCCGCCGACGCCCCACTGATGCCAAGATCAGCGTCGATGACGTCGATGCCAGCTTCGTGCCAGCCGAGCTCGATGGCGCGTTGGCGAAGCGCGTATTGCAATCGTAGGCTCTCTTGGTTGGTCACAACCTGGTGGGTCGTCGACTGCCGGATGTACACGACCGCGCGTCGCGCCAGGTGTATCGGCTTGACCAGCTCGGATTTCATGACTTGCCTCCGCCAGCACTGCGGCGACCTCGTTGACGATTTGGCGCTGCAGTGCCGTTGACAGCGTGGCCCAAAGGTCTTTCGGATCGATCGGCATCGTGTTCGAGCTGCTCAACCAGAGAGATCAGATCGTGTAGTGCCTCGACGCTCAGCTTCGTTCGATTCTCCATCGACATCTGTGGTTCGGTCGCCACGACCGGAATCAAAAGGCTGGCACCGTCTCGATATTCGACCTCGTACGAAAGCGGGAAGCCCCCGCCACGATGAACCGAGCGGCGAATGACGCGGAACGTGCGGCCGAACAGCGGATGCGTCGGTTCGCACACTGTAACTTCGATGGCAGGTGATTCGTCAGACTCCCCAGAGGGGATATTTCGATGTGCCCTCGCTCGACGGGCTGGAGTGGACGCGTGTCTCACCCAAGCCTGTGAAGCAGCCGGCCGTTGTCGGCTGAGAGGCGAAGATTTTGCTGGAGCCTGTGATGCGCGGATATATCGTTCGATCATGGCGATTCGCCCCGAAGCTCTTCCGACCGACGCAGCGGCTCTGACCGAGATGGTGCTCGCGCTTGACGCCGAGAACGAGAAGCTGCGTGTGGCGATGCAGACGCTGAAGGAGATGATCTTCGGCAAGCGCTCGGAGCGGCTGGTGGCGATCGTGGCCGAGCAGCTCGCGCTCGAACTGGACGATCTCGCGACCGGCGTCACACCACCTGCGTCAGCCAACGACGATCTACCTGCGACGAAGCCGGCTGGGAAGCCGCGCAAGAAGGCGAGGCGCAACATCGGTGCGTTGCCCAAGCATTTGCCGCGCTGCGAGCAGGTGCTCGAGCCGGACACGACAGCGTGCCCGTGCTGTCAGGGCGCTCTGCACAGGATCGGCGAGGATGTGAGCGAGGTGCTGGACGTGATCCCGGCGATCCTGCGGGTACTACGCACGGTTCGTCCCAAATACGCCTGCCGCGGTTGCACCGACGGCGTGGTCCAGGCGAAGGTGCTGCCGCGTTTGGTTGAAGGCGGAATGGCATCGACGGCACTCGTGGCTCACGTGGTGGTCTCGAAGTTCGCCTGGTATCTGCCGCTGTACCGCCAAGTGCAGATCCTGGCTGGCCAGGGCATTCATCTCGACCGCGCAACGCTCGCCGGCTGGGTGAAGCGTGCGGCATGGTGGCTCAAGAGCCTTTATGAGCTTCAGCTGCGGACGATCCAGGCTTCGCCGCGGCTGTTCTGCGACGAGACGCCGATGCCGGTGCTCGATCCCGGACGACATCGCACTCGTATCTGCCAGTTCTGGGCGCATGCGATGGATGATCGCCCATGGGGCGGCCCATCGCCGCCGGCGGTCGCCTATGTGTTTGCCGATGGCCGCGGCACCGAGGAGATCGCCGGGCAATTGACCGGCTTCTCCGGCATTCTGCAGGTGGATGGCTATGCCGCCTACAAAGCGCTTGCCCGCGGTCATGGCGGCGCGATCCAGCTCGCTTTTTGTCTCGCCCATGCCCGACGCAAATTCGTCGAAGTGTACAAGACGATGCAGTCGCCGTTCGCTCACGAAGTGATCGAGCGCCTGCAAGCGGTCTACGCCATCGAGGCCGAGATCCGCGGCTCGAGCGCCGAACAGCGGCTTGCCGCCCGCCGCACCAGGGCCGCACCGCTGATGGAGGTGCTGAAGGCGCGACTGAGCTCGATGCTCGACCAGCTGTTCTCCCAGTCGAAGCTGGCGGAGGCTATCAACTATACGCTCAATCACTGGGATGGGCTGACGCTGTTTCTCCGCGACGGCCGCGTTGAGGTCGACAGCAACACTGTCGAGCGTTCAATGCGCCCGATTGCGATGGGAAGGCGGAACTCATTATTCAGCGGCAGCGAGAGCGGTGCTGAGAGCTGGGCAATCCTCGCATCGCTGGTCAATACGGCAAAGCTCCATGAACTCGATCCGCAGGTCTATCTGGCCGATGTGCTGGAGCGCATCATCTCCGGCCAGACCAAGAGCCACCAGTTGCGCGAACTTCTCGCCTGGAACTGGAAGGCCCGCGAGCTCAGCGCACGGGAGGCTGCATGAGCCGGCGCCGCCATTCATCATCATCTTCATCATCGATGGCGGCAGCCGCGATGCCGCTCGACGAACTTGAGCCTTGGCTGCAGGCTCGCGCCGCGCAGCATCCCATCGCCACGAGTCTTCCTATGCTCGACGGCTATGTCGCCGCGATCGTGGCCGGGCCGGTGTCGATAAGTCCGCCCGACTGGATCTGTCCGTTACTCGCCATCGACGCCGATGCGTTCAACCATGGCGGCACGCCTGAGTTCGCTGCGATTTCGGCCGTCGCGCTGCGCCACAACGACATTAGTAACGTTCTTTCCACCGCGCCACATCGGTTCGCGCCCACCCATGCCCGCAAGCCGAATGGCGACGTTGATGCGCGGCCGTGGTGCCAGGGATTCCATGCCGCCATGCGGCTGAGACTATCGGCATGGACCCCGCTGCTCGACATCCGCAACATAAACCACGGCTTGCTCCTGCCCATCCTGCTGCATTGCGTCGACGATCAGGGGCGTCCACTGCTTGGACCACCAAGGAAAGGCCGCGAGACCGAGGAATTCCTGCGCAACGCCCATACCGACATTCCGGACGTCGTCGAGGCCATGCGCCAGTACTGGATGCCGACCCGCTACGCTCGCGCGCGCTGATCACTGCAGACGTGGGAGTTCATGCCGGTTACGTTTGAAAAGCCGCTCAAGAGGGGAAAATGAGGGATTAGTACAAGTGGAAAGAGATCGACTTCAATGGACTGCGGATGCTGTTAGGCCGCCCAGCTTCCGGAAGAGGAAATCCCATTCCAGTTCGCGGCACGGTGGTCGTCCCTACTGGATCTAGTGGGTTTGTAGTTGCCCGGCATGAGCTACTGGTAAGGCCGTTTTGACGGCATGTCTCGCGTACCAAGGTGCGCGCCGGACCAGGAAAACCCGATGCAGCTGATCGCACTGTACCGTACTTCTCTTGCACTGATCCTGTTTGCCTGCGGGGTAATTGGGAGCGCGCAAGCCGACGATCCACAGCGGCCCGCCCAGGTCACGATGCGGTCCGGCCAAAAGAGTGGCGCTGGCCAAACGAGTATGCCGTCTGCTGCTGAGCCGCATCGCCTGCCGCCGGACTCCAGCACCGGACACACGCTTGAGCTCCCTGGACGGACGCTTGCCTTCGTCGCGACCGCCGGCTCCATCCGGTTGTTCGACGACAAGGGCGAGCCGCAGGCTGACATCGTCTATACCTCCTATCAGCTCGACGGCACCGATCGCGGCATGCGCCCGGTAACATTCTTTTTCAACGGCGGACCGGGCTCATCATCGGCCTGGCTGCAGCTCGGCAATGCGGGACCGTGGCGGCTGCCGATCAATGCTGACGAGGTCACGCCATCGACATTTCCGGAGGCGAGGCCAAACGCGGAAACGTGGCTCGATTTCACCGATCTGGTGTTTCTCGACCCGGTCGGCACCGGCTACAGCCGTTTCGTGGGGACCAGCGATGACGCGCGCAAGCGGTTCTTCTCCGTTGAGGGCGACGTCAACTCGCTCGCGCTGGTGGTCCGCCGTTGGCTCGAAAAGCATGACCGGCTGTTGTCGCCGAAATACATCGTAGGTGAAAGCTATGGGGGCATTCGCGGGCCAAAGGTTGTGCACCAGTTGCAGATGCGGCAGGGCATAGGTGTCAAGGGGCTGATCATGGTCTCGCCAAGATTCGACTCCAGCCAGTTTGCCCACACGAGCCTGCTGCAGTACGTCGCAAGACTGCCGAGCTATGTCGCTACCCTGCGTGAAGCAGAAGGTCCGGTAAAGCGAGCCGATCTCGCCGACGTGGAAGCTTATGCACGCGGGGAGTATCTGGTCGACCTCATCAAGGGCCAGGCGGACAAGGAAGCAACCATGCGTCTGGCCGATAAGGCTGCGGCGCTGACCGGCATCGACCAAGCGGTGAGTCGCCGGCTCGCGGGCCGCCTCGACCTAGCCGAATTCCGCCGTGAATTCGATCGTAAGAACGGCAAGCTCATCGGCAATTATGACGCCTCGGTGCATGGCATAGATCCATATCCGGAGTCGGATCTTCACCTTTCCGGGGATCCCTCGAGCGATACACTACTGGCGCCTCTGACCAGCGCCACTGTCGATCTCCTGACGCGCAAGCTTAACTGGCGGCCCGACGGCTCCTATGAGCTATTGAACGGCACCGTCGTCCAATCTTGGGACTTCGGCCGCACCCCACCCGAGTCGCTCTCGGAGCTACGCCAAATCCTGGCAACGGATCGGAGCATGAAATTGCTGGTCGGGCACGGCCTGTTTGACCTCGTCACGCCGTATTTCGAATCACAAATCCTGCTCGATCAATTGCCGCCATTTGCCTCGGCTCCGCGCGTCAAACTTGTCGTTTTTCCCGGCGGCCACATGTTCTATTCGCGGGACAGTTCGCGTCAAGCGTTTCGTACAGAGGTCGAAGCGATGATGAAGTAGTGCCGGCGACGAACTTGATCACAAGCAAGCTCGTGTTCCGGCGCGCGCAGTCACATTCTCTCAGCGAGTGCAGAAGAAGTCCTAGCGCCCGCTTCGAGGCGCGAGACGCCGGCTACGATTCGTCGTGTGCGCCGTCACTTACGATGGGGCAAACACAACGAGACGAGACGGTATTTCGGACAACAGGCTCTGGACAGGAGATTGCACTTTGGGCTTCTATCGCCAGCATTCTCGCAGCCGCAATCGGTTTTTCCTGGAATGCAAATCCGCTCGCGCAAGCGTTCGCGGCGATCTTCATCGCCTGCGCGCTGATCCGCCGCTCTTGCCTATGGTCCGCGCCGAGCCTCAATCCTGTTTGCATCGTGCAGCTCGATTGCGCTCACGATGGAAAGCCTTGGCATCGCTACGGGCTTTCCCTTCGGCAGCTATCATTTCGAGCTGGGCGCGGATTTCCCCCATATCGGCCTCGTTCCACTCATCATCGGACCGTTCTGGTTCGGGCTGGCTATTTTTCGTGGACAGTGACGCCGATCCTACTTGATGGCGCCGATCGTCAGCTCGATCGGCCTTTCAACTGATCGCTCTGGCCAGTCGTCGCTGGGTTCGTCGTGAGCCAATTGGACAAATTGACCATCGCGCTCGCGGAAAAGTTCGGGCCCGGGGTTTTGTTTTGGCGCCGTCAAGCGACGGGATGGCTAACGGGATCCCCCCGGGGCCGGGACTCGGGCGGACACGGCCTGCGAGCTTGTTCCAAGCAGGATTGGACATGAGGCGCACTTCTGTCCCTGCAGGTTTTTGGAAGACACCCAGATCGATATTCTCGGCAAATGCCTTCCTTGAAGAAAATGCGGCTGCTGTGCGAGCAATGCGAAATGGCCCAGTTCAGGCGGCGGCCCTATTGGCTTGTCGGATGCGGTGCAAGCTGGCTTCAACGCTTCCGCGTCGCGAGGATTCGAGCCATGAAGAAAATTCTCGATCTGGCGTCCATTCACCCAGCATCGCTCCAGAGCGAGATGAGAACCGTCTTGCACAGCACTTTCTTACATCACGGCGGCTCCGTGTCGTAAATGACACCTACTAGGCGTCGCCATTGATATCAGGTCAGCTTGAGTCGCGCGGTTCGCAGGATGCGGCCAATGCGGATTTTACGACTCCTCCCTGCCTTCAGGCGTCCTGGCGAATCCTGCTGTGTGCGAATACGAACTCGTCCGTGCATCGAGCGAGCGTCGTAAGCATTGCGGCGATAGCGGCTGTGAAGATCCTGTCTCTTCGGGCTGGGTGCAGAGCTAGATGTTTGTGCCAGTCAGTTTTCTTCTTCATTGGCTGGCCGGGCCTCCAGGTCCTTCGCGGGAGAGTCTTCAGCAGGCCGCGCTTTCTTGTGCCGCTTTTTGGCGCTCGGGGATTTTGGCGGCTCGCTGGATCCGGACACATCTTCTTTTGCTTGCACTGCGTGGCGTCGCTCGGGACCTCGGCGCCGGACTATGCCGATGAGGCCGACAAGCACCAGCGCGAGGCCGGCAGCGATCACGAGAACCGGGACTGCGTTTGCCCAATCGAGGCTCAAGGATTTGACCCTTACTGGATTGCGGGCGCCAACCGAGCACCATGGACGAAGGACTAAGTTTGGTCGTTGCCCTGAGTATTCGTCAGGCTCTCTTTTATGTGTTCAGCCTGTTCCCTTGTCAGTTTCTCGGCCAGGTGGCTGTCCTTTATCAGCGCTGGTCCCTTGCGTTCTCGATCATAAACCATCCAGCCAGAGGTCCCCATTCGAACGATAAATCTGGCCTGCGCAGGCGTTCCAAAATTCACTGGTTCTCTCTGTAAGCCTTGCAACCCATCAATTAGGCTCGCCATCGGCATGCAAGTCAATTGTACTATGTGAATCTGCGCATTCGGATTGAGCGAGCAGTCTCCAGACGTTCGTTGCATCCGTCATTCCTTGAAATTCCGCGCCGGCTTGGAACGTCCTGCCGATCGATCCAATGAACGAGAATGGTCAAAGGACTTAGATTGCACGTGGCGTTCGCGGTCGATGCGGCAAGAGCCGCGCGGGTTACCCATGAATTCACCAGCCATAGTGCCATAGTGACGAAGAGGCCAAGAAGCGGGCCGAGGGGTATTTAGATGCCCACGATGTCCTCGAGACTAGGATCGACCATAGGTTGGTCGGCAGCCTGAAGTGTGGCTAGGTGGCCGGTCAATCGCCCTGCTACCGTCACGCCTTACCCCGTCTGGACTTGAAAAGCGGCCGCCCTCGCGAATTCCCTCGAGCTCCTTTTGCTGGAAGCTGTTGGAAGGCCATGCAAGCCGAGTATGAGGTGAGCTGGAAACCGAGTTTCTGGCTAGCTGCCGTGGCTAAGCTGCGGGCCGGAACTTCTGATGACACGATCCTGTCAATGAACCAGGCACAGGGCAGGCGTCGCGACATGTAACCGGAGCTCCTTGGTGAAATCGACCTTGCCAGGACCGTCTTTGAGCACGCTGAGAACCGCGGCGCGAACCTAGGCTTGGTGCTTCGGACAAGCCGGGCGTCCTCGCTTCTCAGCTCCGGGCGCTTCGTCGATCGCGTCGTGTTCAGCGCTGCGAGCGCCCGACAGTCTGATGAAGCCGGTGACCATCGACGCGATCCCGGGCGCTGTCGGAGCCATCCGTTCTGTCGGTGCTGTCGATGGCCGCGCGAACGACCACGTCGAACGCGGGGCCCTACATTCTTGCTGACCGGCGCGAGCGCGATATCAGGCGGCAGAGAGCCGCGACCAAATTGTCCAGTGCTAGGACGGACGTTACCTGAGCGCAGCGCTCCGAATCTTGAGCGGCGCAGTCTCAGGAATCAAGAGCATGGCACAGAGCCCGGCCGCGCTCGCGACAAGCATGTACCAGGCCGGCGCCAGCGCGCTCCCGGTCAGGTGGATCAGCCAGGTGACGATGGGTTGGGCTGTACCTCCGAAGATCGCAATGGCGAAGGCGTAGGTCGTCGCGAAGGCGCCGCCACGAATGTTCTTGGGCAAACCTTCGGCCATGCTCACATAGAAGGCGCTATACGGAATCGTTCCGATCATGGTGAGCGCGCCGAGGCCTCCGAGAAGTGCGAGAGCACTGCGGCTCTCCGAGATCCAGAAGAACACTGGATAGGTCATCAGCAACGCCGCGATCTGCGGCCAAATCATGATGTGCCGGCGGCCCGCGCGGTCTGCGAGCCAGCCGCCCAGCAGTGCGGCGGCAATTCCTACCGTATTGCAGATGAGTGTGGCGCCAAAGGCGAGAGGCGCGGAAACCTGCAAGGTGTTCAGCGCATAGGTGGTCATATATCCCGTGACGTAAGTGATGATCGTGCAGCTGGCCAAAATGACAAATCCCAGACTCATGATGCGGCGAGCGGCAGGCTGCCTGCTTACAGGCTGAACGCCGGGAGCCGGCGTGTCGGGGCGATGCAACGTTTCGGGCAGGGCGCTCCGCAACCAGAGTCCGAACGGCAGCGTAGCGGCGCCGAGCAAAAGCGCGATCCGCCATCCGTAAGCACTGAGCGCCTCGCTTGTCATGGTCAGGGAGAGTATTTCTCCCACAAGCGCTCCGGCCGTCGCGGCAATCTGTTGGCTGGCAGGCTGGAACGAAACAGCAAGACCGCGCCGTTCGGCCGGGGCCGTTTCCATCAAATAGGCAGTCGTCGGACCAACTTCACCGCCCAGTGCGAAGCCCTGCACCAAACGTGCGAAAATCACCAGTAGCGGCGCGGCAATTCCTATTGTCTCGTACGAAGGCGTCACCGCCAACAAAAGGACTGCGGCGCTCATCATTGCAAAGCTCGCGGTCATGGCGGGTCGGCGGCCGGCTCGATCCGAGTACGAGCCGAGCACGATGGCCCCGATCGGTCTGGTCACAAAACCAGCGCCGAAGGTTGCGAGCGACAGCATGAGGCTGGCGAACGGGTCGCTTGCCGGGAAGAACGTCTGACCGATCTGGATAGCGAAAAAGCTATAGGTCCCAAAGTCGTAGAATTCGAGAATATTGCCGATGGTTGCGCCCAACACGGCGCGGCCGGTCAAGCGTTCGTCTGCCGGAACAAGGACCGCCTCCGGCTTCTTTCGAGTCATTTGTCCGGCCAATCTCGGTCCGTCTGAAGCGCGATGGCTGGCCTGAGCATTTCGATCGGTGAGGTCGCGCCACATTGCACTTCACCTACTCTATACGCCGTCTGGTTGAGGTGGTCGGCTCCGCGTCTTGGTGCTCTGCATGTGCCTGACGCATGCCGGACCGAAGCTCACGACGGTGAGTGCAATAAAAATGCCCGCCCCTCGCAACCCCATTCAAAACTTGAACTGATCGCGGCAATCGCAGCAAGCATGAATGAACGAACATTCCAACTGCCGGGGGGCGCTCCAGTGCAGTGGCGAGTTTGCGACAACAATGGCCGTCGCCGAACATTGCAGTGCCTGTTTTTCACGCGAAGGGCCGTCGTGCATGTTGCTGCGTTCAACTGGTTGCGCACGGCGGACGCATCAGGCGATTTGGCCCAACTTTTGCTCCGCTGCTTGTTGGTTGCGCGCAGCCGCCGCCTCGTCGGATTGGGTCTGCTGCAGAATGCAGGACCTTCGTGCGATCAAAAGGCAATAGGAGTTCGCATTGCTAACGGCACCATGAAATCGATCGACATAGGCGCGGCACCGCAGGCGGGCGGTCATATTCGGTCTGACGAGCAGCGCTCGGCGGGTCGCAAATGGCAAGCGTGATGTGCCAGAGTCTGAGCTCCAGGAATTTGAAATCAAAGTCACCAGCAATGGGGACACACCTCCTTGAGCGGACTTGGTTTCAATCAAAGCCGATCCAGGGAAATGGCTTTCCTTTCGTATTGAAGTGCTGCCGTCAGGTATCGCGCGCGAACTACGCACGCCGATGTCTGACCAATGACGGCCGCGCTTCGCTCGCCCATCTGCGTGCACCCGCGCTCGAGTTAGATGGCAAAACACACCTGTAATCAATGCATCGAAGAGAATGTGTAGTGTAGTATGAAGACGAAGACGAAGACGAAGACAGTTACGGCCATCGTACTTGCGGCTAGTGCGTCGCTGGGTTCGCCCAGTAGGGCCCTTGAAACTTTCGATGTCACGGATACGAACGGCGTGACCTTCATGCGAGCGCAGATATTCGGACCCGGCGATGGTCCTTATTGGGAAGGTGACGGGGTTTCAACGAGGAATTTGCCGAAATCGGAAATAGATCATTCATTGGCGGCGATTCGGTATTGGGCGGAAATCATCAAGCTTATGCCGGGTCACGCGCCGGCCATTGTCAACTTCGGGGGAAATAGCGAGAAAAACGCATCTGCCTATAGTGGTATGTCCCCCGGTGGCGGCACCAAGGTGCAGGCGTCGCTCATGGGCCAGGATCCAGGCGAGCTGCACTACGGTGCGCATGGCATGGTTACAATTGGCCTGATGGGGTTTTCGTCCGAAGCATACATCCCTTCGCAATTGCCGACGACTCCAGAGATTGGTCTTACGCCCGTAGTGATCCATGAGCTCGGCCATGCACACGGTATGCTCAGCACTATCAACTATGAACCATCTCCGTATTTCCCTGGGCCGATATCAACGTATTTCCCGGAAAAGATAAATGCGTGGACCGAGCATTTGCGCGACGACAATGGCAAACAAGCCAAGCCTGGGCAGACGATCTATTGCTCCGTCTGCACGAACCTACCAGCTGACGACGTTTTCGATCTGCGCCGCGATCGGGGCTATTTCGCCGGGAAGCATGTGAGTGAAGTGCTGGCCGGTGCCATGCCTGGTATTCCGGTGCGCGTAATGGACGAGCATGGTCGACGGGATGCGCCCTTCGCCTCGCATAGCGAGCTTAAGAACAGCCTGATGAGCCACCAGGGATACCGGAACTACACCGCCCTGATGGAGGCGGAGATCGCCGCGTTTCAGGATATGGGCTACAGCATCGATCGGCGCAACCACTTCGGTTACTCCATCTACGCCAATGGCCAGACTCTGGTAAACGACAATCCCTTCTTCGCTCGTAATGCTGACGGCACCGCCTATCTGCCGAATACGTACAATACGGCTACGCTCGGACTTGGGCTGCACGTCTATGGCAGCGGCAATATTGTGGTCCAACGTGCCGACCTGCTTTCGAAGGGAGCAGGGGGCGCCGGCATCCGCGTCGACGGCGAAAACAACCAGATCATAATCCCGCCCGGAACCCGCGTGTACGCCGATGGCGCCTATGGGCGCGGCGTCATGTTCGCCTATGGCAAGGATCACACGTTTACTCAGCGCGGGGACGTGCAGGCTCTCGGCGAGCATGGCATCGCAGCAAGTTTCGACTTTGGCAACAATGCGATGGGCAACGACCTTGAATATCGTGGCTCGTATATTCGCACGATCGGCAATGACGCGGCCCCGATGCTGAACGAAATCGACGGCCCCCTCGTCAGCAAGTTCGATCTGACCGGGCGCCTGGCTGGCGGTCATGCAGCGATGTACATGTCGAACAATGGCTACGTCAGCGAGATCAATGTGATGCGTGGCGCAATGCTGTCAGGGGACATACTGTCCGATTACGCCCAGCTTGACGAAAACGGTGCTCCGCGCCTGACCAAGTTAACGTTCGGAATGACGCCTGATGCGAACGGTCACTCAACGCAGGAGCCCGACGGAAGCTTTGCGACCCGCTATGACGGGAATATCGTTGGACGCAACCTGTCGCTGCAGCTGTGGGGTGGCGTCACGTTGTTGACCGGCAATCACGAAGTGTATGACGCAACTGTTGCGCAAGGCGCAACGTTGTCCGGCAATGGCAGTTATCTGCTCAGTACTGACGGCCGCTTCACCAATAGCGGTGCTGTCGCGCCGCTTATCGGTCGCCTTGATAACAGCATAACGGTGAATGGCGACTATCTGCAGACCTCGACCGGTCGCTTGCAGGTCGCGGTGAATGATAGCGGTGCGTTCAGTCGTCTGGTGGTGAACGGCAATGCGACGCTCGACGGCACGCTCACGATCACCCCACAGCGCGGCTGGTATGGCAGCGGGTTCAGCTTTTTCTCCAATCGGTGGCTGAATGCAACAAATCTCTCGGGCTCGTTTACGAACGTGACGACATCGCTGCAATCACCGACCTTGCTGGCGAGTGCTACAGCCGAGGGCGGCAACACCTATGCGTTGACGCTTTCCCGCCCATCCGATGCTTACTCGCGATATGGGACCGATGCCAACAGCCGCGAGGTGGGCGCGGCGCTCGATCAAGTCGCCGGCAACGCTGCGTCGGGGCTGCACCCGCTCGTCGCGGCACTCGACTTCTCCTCGCCTGACGGCACGGCGGTGACATCTGCGCTGCGACAGCTCTCGCCCTCCATCTATGCGTCCGAACAGGGCACACGTATCAATGACAGCTTCTATGCGCGATCGGCGGTCTACGACCGCCTGGAACAGGCGTTTGGCGGGGCGCCATCATCAGCGATGGCGGCAATCGGTTATGGTCCTGAGCAGAAAAGGCCGGGTAGCGAGTCTGCCTCTGCCATCGGTGCGATCTCCGCGGCGTCTTCTGATCCGCCATCCTATGACCTGCAGGGCTACGCCGCGTGGGCTTCTGCCTTTGGCGGATGGACGACCCAATCAGGTGACGGCAATGCCGCAAGCACCAGATCCAGCATCAGCGGCTTCATGACCGGGATCGACAGGCCGGTATTTGAGGACTGGCGCTTCGGTGTTCTTGCGGGCTATAGCCGCTCCACTTTCAAGGCTGGCGCTGCTTCGTCGTCAGGTCGCAGTGACAGTTACACGTTCGGGACCTATGCAGGCACCGAGTGGATCCTGCCGGAAGGAGCTCTCGCCTTCCGCTCAGGCATTGCCTATACGTGGCACGATCTTGAGATGAGCCGCAACGTTCGGTTCCCCGGGTTCAACGACAACTTGATCTCGGATCACGGTGCAGGCACTTCCCAGATCTTTGCAGAACTGGGTTACAAAGTCCATCTCGGCAGGTCTTCTGTGATCGAACCCTATGCCAATCTCGCCCATGTTCGCGTCGCGACGGATGCTTTCTACGAGAGGGGATTGAACGGGGCGGCGCTTGGTATTCGCGCTGACACGATGGATACGACGCTCTCCACGCTCGGCGTCTACGCGACCACCCGATTTCAACTTGGCCACATTGCCACGACGGCGCGCGCTGATGTTGGCTGGCGTCATGCCCTAGGTGACATTATTCCGCTGTCGACAGCCAGCTTTGCTGCAGGTTCGAGCGCTTTTGCAGCTTCAGGCGTATCCATCGGCAAGGATGTGGCACTCGTGGAATCCGGTCTGGACTTCCAACTTTCGAGCAACAGCACCCTTGGCATCGCCTATCAAGGCCAATTCGGTTCTGGCCTCACACAGAACGGACTGAATGCCACCTTCAACGTGAAGTTTTGATACGCATGCTCAATCCAACGTGGCCCGGCGCGCGGCGCGCAATGGACACGTTGGCTTCGATCTGGATCCCGTGGCCAGAAACCTGGCCGGCGAGGATGGCCTGCTTGAACGCCGCGCTGGTGAGCGCGATGTCTTTGCCGGCGCATTCGCCATCGCTCCCGATCTTCAACTGATTGACTTGATGTCGGGTCCCGTTCAGATCGGCCTTAGCGAGCCTCCAAAGGGCATAGCCCAAGGTCACCAGCTCATTGGTCGCAAGAGCGTGCTTGCTTGGCCTGCCATAGCGATGGCACAGGGTTTCTGTCGCCCTGTTCAAGCCAACGCAATCCGAACCGGTCGGCGACGGCCTCCAGGTAGCTGTTGAGCTCGTCCTTTTCGGCCGGATCTTGGGTGAGAACATTCTGCGTTTGGGAAAGCTAGTCAGGCACTCCGGGGTCTCCATTGTCAATTGTGGTCCTGCCGGGGCCCCGGTCGCCCCCGGGAATGTCCTCCGCTTGAACACATAGGTGAACTTGATCTTCAGGGCTGTGGAGTGGGCCCGACTGGACCTCGTCGGCGAAAGCGGGAGAGCAGGAGCGCCAGACGTGAACGGGGCGCACCGGAGGGGTTCGGACGCCTCCAGCCGGCATTCCCGCCGACGGAGTGCCTAGTTTCAGGGCCAGTTACCGGGAGGCGCGGTGGGCCGGACAGGTGCCGCGTCGGTCCAAAGCAGCGTGCACTTCATCGAGCTTGATGGAGGCCCGCTTCGCGACGAGCTGCTTAGGAACTCCTCATGATCGTCGATCTGTGACTGGACGCCGAACTTGCGCGGCGCGACGGCACCAGTCTTCCGGCAGTCCTCGGCCCACGGATGGCCTAGCGGTAGGGTAGGTCCATAGCAGGGTGGATAACGTCAGGAAGGCGAGTGCCCGTCTTACGTTTTGCGGATCTGCCGGGGCCTGGTTTGTTTCCCGCCGGGACAGGGGAAGCAATCGTGGACGCCGAGGGCGCAGTGCCAGGAGCCAAGGGGGACTGACTGGACGGCCGAGCAGGTCGCCATCGTGGTCGCCAATTATTTCCTGATGCTCGAGCGGGAGCGGGCCGGCGAGAAAATCAGGCTATTCGGATTACGGTGTGGAGCACGTCCAATTCTTCGTTTAATCCGCAGCCGATGCATCCGGATGCCTGTTAGCTGGTTGCAGTCCAGGGATCGATTATCGTCAGACCGGCAGCATTGAACGCACTCGTGTCGCGCGATGCCACCGCGAAGCCGTGGGCGGCGGCGATCGCGGCGATGTAGCCATCGGGCGTGGGGAAGCCTTTTCCGGCCGCGCGCGCCTTAACGGCGAGTTCGGCATAGCGCCGCGCCGCGGCGGTATCGAAGGGCAGGATGCGGGCCGTGAAAAGGTCCAGCACGCCGTCGAGCGCAACTGCCAGCCTGTCCTTGCGCCTGCCGCGCGGCAGCGCGCCGATACCGAACAAAAGTTCGGCGACGGTAACGCTGGAAAGAAACACCGTCTCGGCCGCTTGGGCGTCGAGCCAGTGGCGGACCGATGGATGCGGTTCGGGCTTCATCGCCTCGGAGACCACATTGGTATCAAGCAGGATCACTCGAGGTGCATCGGCTCAGCGGGACGCACGTCGCGCCCATGTTCAAGTGCCTCGACATCGGCATTGGTGAGGCCAATCTTGCGGCTCATCTCCGAAAGGGCGGTGCCTAGCCGCAGCCGGCCCTGGGGACGCACGGCGGCCTCCAGAATGGCGCGCATTTCCGCTTCCGCGCTGCGATTGTGCTGCGCCGCACGGACTTTCAGGGCGCGATGCGCCTCCTCAGAGAGGTTGCGGATGGTGACAGCGGCCATGATAGCGTCCTCCGGAGATTGATTGCGATGATATCAAAGTAGAGCTCTTGATGGCATTTTTCAAGGGTGATCGCGGTGCTCACGCGCCGGGCCCCGGGAAACCTAAGGATGAGCGCGGCTGGCGCGGCGCCTCCATTCCTCCCTCTGCGGATAATCCGATTTTTTCCAACATCCCCACACCGTAATCCGGATAGCCGAAAATCAACATGGCCGATCTGTACCGGCGGCTATCGCCGGAGGTGGGGCGATCCGAAAAGGCGATCGAAATGGAAGCTCGGCAACGTGTCGGCCGTCCTGGAGGAGCCCGGGATCGCCCGGATCCCCGGGGCTGCTCCGGCCAACTACCAGGATTCCCTGGTGGAGGCCGTTGAGGCCCAGTTAGGGCAGCATCCGAAGTGATCGACTGTGTCGGTGAAGCCGCCTTTCACGTCGGCTGGAGGGCCGGTTCTGGTCCCGCCACCGGCGTTTTCCGAATTCGGACGCGCAGGATGACCGGCCGGCGCTGCAGCGCCTAGTTGGCAAGTACGATCCGGCAGCCAGAGACGAACACAACCGCTCCCTGAGGCGCGCTGGCGAGGAGATGGTGTTCAAGTTCGAGTACGACCGGCTGTGTCAAGCCGGCCGGCGCGACCTGGCCAAGAAGATGGATTGGCCCGCGGATCGCGGCGAGGACCATCGGGGTTACGACATCAGATCCTTTGCGCCAGACAACGGCGAGGAGCGGCTGTTCGAAATCAAGACCACCAACAGGCACGCTCGCACGCGCGTCTGGCTGTCCCGTAACCAGGTTGAGACGGCTGCGCATAACCCAGCGGCCTACCGCGTCCGGAGAATCTTCGACTTCAGTAACGGAGCGGAGATGTTCGACATCAAACCGCCGCTTGATGTCTGCTTGTGTTCGACGCCGGACAAGTACGTGGCCGTGCCGAGGTGAGGCTCCAAGCAATTCCGAATACATCATCGGCGGCTCTGTCATTAAGACGTCCAATGGTCGACTGATCTCCACGACAGCTCGGTGGAAATATGGTTAGCCTTCCCTTGGCGCTCGGCCTGGCTTTGACGAGCGTTCTTCGCAAGGAGCTGCGGGCCAATCGAGACCCCGAGGCCAAACTAGCCGAGGTGATGGAGCCCATCAGTGCCCTTTCGGAGACCTCCGATGTGGTCTTCGCAGCGTTGCAGATTTCCTTTCTTCAGGAAGGTTGCCCCATCGAGGTGCAGGCGGCGTTGGCAAAATATTTCGTCGGCTTGCAGAATGTATCCGATGATCTTTATCCGGCGTTCGAGGCGATGGCGAAGCGATCTCCAGAGCCATTCTTGAGGGCGACGCACGACGCCGCGTTTTCTCTGGTTATGCTGCCAAACTCCAGATGGCTCATAGTAGCGCTGCTTTCGGCATCGGCAGATCCAAAGCATGCCGCGGAGATAGCCCGCCAGGCGCTGGAGTGGCTAGCCCGCCATTCTCTAGCGCCCGAGGTAGGCACGTTCCGTCATTCGAGTGGCGATCCGGCAAAGGACGCCGCGGAATCGGAACGGCTGAAGCAGGAGCTCGAGACTCGCCGCTCGGCCTTGTCGGAGGCTGAACGCGAATTTATCGGCAAGCAACTGAAGGAAGACTCCCGAAAAGGTCTGCCGCAGCTCCATTCGTATGCCCTCGAGCTCATGGCGGGAAAGCCACTAGCGCCCGCCATCCCCGCGCTTATGGGATGGGCCGTCGCCAGCGCCTTGAATCCGGACTTCGACCGACCGGATAAGCATTTCCGACATCTCATGCGTTTCAATGCCGTTGATTGGTTGCCGATGCGGGATGCCGTCCGAACCGCTTGCGAGCCGTTTCTGGCGACGGAGGCGTCGAATACGGGCAAGCGCGCGGCGGCCACCATGTTGAGTGCGACCGGAGATCCGGACGATGCGGCGCAAGCGCATGCCATTTTCGGGACTATCACCCCCGACCGACCGCGCTTTTCCTTGAATGACCCGCTCTACAGTGCGGTCGATCCTTGCGATCCGACCGCAACACAAGCGCCGGAGAATATCGGTGCAATCGTTACGGCCAGCAGGAACGCCAACGTTGCGGAGCTGAGCACAGGCCTTGGCATGACCCCTCAGGATCACCAGGTCACCAGGTCCATGCCCGCTCTTGCCCGCTTCGAGCCAGCCACGGCCGTCGAACTTCGCCATAAGTTCGCCCGGCAGGCGCTCGATCGGGCGAACGTGCTGTCGTTGAGGCAGGCCATGATGGCGCTATTGAAGGACAGTGCGATCCTGGAGCCGGAAATCGTAACCCGACTGGTTTCGATCGGCTCTTCGCCGCCGGCGTCCGAATTCTTGACGGACAAGGGCGGGGTTCGAGACGAATGGCTCGTGCAGCAGTATGCCCTTCGCGCAGCCTTTCCGCACCGGAGCGGCGATGAGCAGCTCCGGGCGCTGGAGGCCGGAGGAGGCAACGAGGCATTGCTAGATCTGCTGGAGGCTACGTCACCCGCCAGCGAGACGGAGATTGACGCTGCTCTGGATCGCGCACTCACATCCCGCGACAACAACAGATTGGCGATGGTCGTAAACTTCGCTCAGTTCAGCAAAAGCTCCCTGTCGAATGCGGCGAAATCCCGACTCATTCCCTTGCTCTCGTCCCCCGATGGTGGAATGAGAATGAGAGCATTGGCGCTCGCCGCGCGGTCTCGAGACCCAGTTCTGTTGAAGCAGTTTCTGGCGACGGGCTGGGACGCCGCGAATTGCGACGCGAAGAACGGCCATCGTGAGATCTGGTATGGCTCGCGGTGCCTGCTGGTAGCCGCCGAGTTGGGCTTGATCGGCGCCGCCGAGGCCGTTGGTCGCATGGGGCCGAACTTCTATGGCTTCGCGGCGCAGTTGAGCGATGAGGGCGCCAAATCGGTCGCCGATAGGGTCGATGTCGCATTCCACCGTGCGATCGGTGTGAACGACATCCCTGAATTTCCCCTGGTGCAGCAGCCAGTCACCGCGATCGAGGGGCAGGAGCCGCCGCTTCTGTCCTTGGTGGATCAGCCGGCCCGCGACATGCAGCAGGCATTCGAGAGACTGGGAGAAGATGATGACGCGTTTCAGCAACGGCAGAAGCGCTCTTGGAAGGCCTTCGACCGCTTCGTCGATCACGTTACTCTCGCCGACGCCCGGATCATCCTGGACGATTTCTCCTGGGGAGGATTCGATGCGATTGTAGCCCGGATGCCTTCTCTCGCGGAGAGTTGGAAGCAAGCGTTGCTGGTCGCCGGCGAGGGAGTGTTCCGCGCCATGCATGCATTCGCAACGGGGCTCGCGAGGGCAATCGCGCCAAGCGATCCCGCGGGTGCTGCAGAGCTGTTCGCTCGAACGGCCTCGCTTCGACCTTTCGTAAACCGTGTCATCGGCGTATCGAGCATTCCCGCGGAGGCCGTTGCGGCCTGGTCCCGTGCTTCGATCACGGAGGTGCGTAAATTGTGCTTCGCCCGACTCGACGCGGCCGCGAACGACTCCTTGATAGCTTCGGAGGTTCTCGCCGCGCATGAGGCCGGAGCGCAAGCGTTCATTCAGCAATACGTCGACGAAAGGTTGGCGATCCAGGAGCCGGCAAAGACGGCGCGGGCTCTTCTTGTCTGTGGATTTTCAGACCTGAATGAACATGCCACCCGTACGCTGCAGCGGTTCGAGGCTTGCGAAGGATTTGTCGGGCAAGCCTACGGGGCGGCAACTTATGCCTATCATAGGAACGCATGGGCACGGCATTGGTACGGGATGATGAAGTCTGCCACGAGCCCTGAGGAATTCTGGAGCTGCGCCGTCCTATTCGCGAAGATCGTCGACGGTCGCTTCGATTTGTGGCACGCGGAGTGCGGATCGCCGGGTGAAGTCTTCGCGCGCTTCATGACCACCATCGATGATAGCGTCAATTCACGCATCAAGAAGTGGCAGTCCGAGCGGCAATCCAAGCTCTTTGGCGGAGACATTCCCGATCCGATCTTCACGTTCGGGCAAAGCGGGTCCTAGTTGCCGGGAGCCTTCGCGCCACGGCACTATCCCTTCTCATCAATCGCTTCGGAAGGGCTGTCGAATGGCAAGCGGATGTGTCGCCGATGTTCGTACAGCGGGATCATACAAAGTTGGAAGATCAGCCAGCACGCATACAGCGAGTCGTCCGAGTATGGCTCTCCGTCGTGTAGCAGTCCATGGGCTATCGAGTGACGGATATAGGGCCCCGGCTTCTTGAGGAAGACGTTCTCGATGTCGGTCGTGATGGGGCTGCCGAAGATCGAATCCAGCTCCGGTCGCATCTGCTCGAACAGTGCGGATATCGTTCGGTCCTCCTGAATCTTCGTGGCATCGTCCAATTTTGTGACGTCGTGGCTGTGCGCTCTGAGTACGTGCCGAAGCGAAGCTTCCAGCAAAGGCGTCAGGATGTAGAGAGCGCTAATGAAGTCGCCGCGGAAGAAGCATGTAAAACCGTGGCTGTAGGTCATGACGAGCCCCCGCGGTACGAAGGGGCTGAATTCCAATAGCGCTGCGAAGATCTCCTCGGACAAGTAGTGGTTCGAAACGATGGATTGCCTAGCTACTTCGATCTCGGCAGAAGCCGTAATATGGCGGCGTAGCCCCTCATCGCGCGCGATTTGTTGACGCAGCGTCGAGTCATCCTGCGTTTCGCCAAAGTTGCCCCCTTCGCTGCGATAGATGACCTTGCCATCGCGGTCGTGGTGACTGCCGCCAAATAGGGACGAGAACGGATGCTCTCGGATGGCCTTCTCCGCCTCGGCTATAAGTTGATCCGGATCCGGAGAATGACTGAGGCCCGCGAACGTGAAGAGTTTGTCGAGCAAAGTAGGTTTTTGCATCCTCTTCTCGACCTCTTTGGCGATATCTTCGAGGTCCATCGGAATTGCAAAAGGCGACATTTCGTCGGCGATGCCCGCCTGAATATCCACCAGGAGATGCCGCAACTCCTTCCGGCGATCCTTGCTGCCTGGCAAGCCGTGCAGCTCTTGGATGGCTTCCGTAAGCGTATGAGCAGCCAACATGGCCGAAGGCTGGCGCTTGGCCATCGCGACCAGCAGCTCGCCTGCCGTTGACCGGCAACGGTTCGCGTCGTCGTCGTGTTTGGCCTTATGGTAAGCTCGGGCGGAAAGGCGCCAAAGCTCCACTAAGGTGTGGTCGTCAGCGCCGGCGGGGAGGCCGGCGATCAAGTTTTCGACCTCCTTGCCGACTTCGGCTGCATCCGAGATCCCGAAGTGAAGGTCGAGACGCCCGAACATCAGGGTGGGACTAGTCAGTCGCTTCGCGATCGCTCGCTTCCGCAACGCCACGACGAGCTTCTGCGCGTCCGAAGGGCCATTCTTGTCCATTTTGGTGGCGCGACCGATGAAAAGGGCCCGCTTGAGCAGATCGCGCGCCTCGTGCCGTAGGGCGCCGGTCTCGTTCTCGTCGAAACGCAATTTGAGGATGCCGGCATCGACCTTGGAGACAACTTCGACGTAGGCGGTCGCGGCACATACTCCGATCCGTCGTCGTTTAAGATCGAGCAGCCAGCACAGGTCCGCGAGCCGGGCTCGCAACACAGGGTGCTGTGCCCGCTCGGCCATCGCGGCCAGGGAATCAATCGCGCCACGAAAATCGGCCGGTGTCGCCGAGCGCCGACCGTCTGCCCAGACGATCATTGCAGCGAAAGGGTCGTTTGGCTCGTTGGCCTTGAAATGCATTCCCATGGCCCCAGCGAGCATGGAGTAAACACGGAACGTTGGGGTCTCGGGTTCGGGCTGCGTGTCGGGGAGAGCGCGTCGGTATAGGTCTCCCAGCTCGGCCGCATCGGCGCTGTCCAATGACCGAACCAGCTCTTCGAAGTCGACCTGCGTGACGTCATTCAAGGTCGCCCTGGCCCACGGAGGGGGCGGTGGCGCGGTGTTCTCGGGGCTATCGTCGATCGTAGGGCTCTCGTCGCTCAAGTCGTCTCCTGGACGTTTATGCAATGAGGGTTTGCCGCTCCGTGCAATTGCGCCCGGCGGCAGCACTAAAGGTTGTTCCCCATATGCTCACTCGTCGAGCGATTTCAATGTGGCGGGAGCTTTGTCACGGATGCCTTCCCGACTATTTTGCCTTGGGGCGCCGCGGTGTCGAATTCCGGACTTCATCGGCCGCGCGAGAAAGGACAAACGCACGCTGCAGAAAGTTTTCTATGATGTCGACGATGTGTCCGAGTCGCTCGGCAGTGGGTGTGTATCCTCGGTGAGCAGACGCGTTGCCTGCGTCTGCAACGGCCTCGAGAGTTGTCTTTTCGCGAGGGCTGATGAATCCGCGATCGACCAAGCCGGATAGCTTGCCCTCGAAGCCGCCTTTAGGATCCTGCTCCAGCAGCAGATGGCCGGCCCTGTCCAATAGCGTACGTGCGCCGACGGACGCTAAGACCTCATCCCGGCATTCAGCGGCAGATAGAGTTCATCCATAACGTTTCTCAGCACTTCATCGCTGATCATGTCCGACCAGGCGGGCTTCGGACGAAGGGATGGCGCACCGCGGGTGGGTGACCCAGATCCCGTCGACCATGTCGAAATGCTCGACGTTTCGCGGGCGCGCCTGCGAGACGATCACGGCGATATCGGCGCCGCTGAGCGACCGAAGGCGCCGGCCTGCCCGATATGATCCGTAGGCAAGCGACCATGATACAGAGAAAGGCCGACTTGCACGTGAAGGAGCTGCAGTTCGAGCGGCGGCAAAAGCTTTCGGATCTGGCGACAACCCTGGAAGAGCAGCAAGGCGCCCGACATCGCCATGAGCGGAATGGCAGATCTTCTCAAATTTCAAAATCCGTTGCCGGAACGCTTCGACGCCTACCTTTCGACTACCGTGCGAAGCTTGCCGCAGCTTCGCGAGATCGGTAGCCCTCATCGTAGGCACTCCTGCTACCCAAGATTCTAAGATCGCATGCTGCAAGACGCGAGGGAGCAAGGCCCCGTTGCAAAGATCACGTTGCTCATCATCACAACCATGCCTATGCGGCTTTTGTCCACAACATGCCATCGCACCATACGTGGTCAACTCGTCCCCATTCACAAGCTCCCGCAGCATCCGGAAAGAACCCACGTCCATTGAGATTGGCACTCGTATTGCAAAGCAGCGGGATGCCGGTAAGTTCTTCGTAGACCACGAGGAGTTCGGCGATCTTGTGTTCAGAGGTTCTAGAAACAGTCTGCAATCGCGCAGATCCATCAAGATGTACAACAGCTGGTACTCTATCGAGCCATTCCGCTCGCGTCTGATGATCGAACAGCATGTAAGGATCCGGGGTTCCGGGGAAGAAGATTTCTGGCGCACGATCTTCAATGCATATGGGCGCCACTGGCCGAAAGCATTCACGACGTTTGATCTGATTGAGATGATCCTTCATCCCCGCTGATGTGGCAGCCGCTAGGATGCTTCGTCCGCCTAATGCTCGCGGTCCGAGCTCAGCGCTGCCGGTGAGAAAGACGACGGGCTTGTTACTCGCAAGGATCTTAGCAAGCTCGCGCATATTGCACGGTGCGGCTTCCCATCCTGGTGGCGCCTCGTTCCGCAGAAGTCGCGGACCACCGTAGACCGACCATTCGAGTGGCACGAAGCCCTTCCGCTCTGCTAATGCGGCACAAGCCGCACCTATAGCCGCGCCGCTGTCATTCGGAAAGGGGGGCACCCAAACAGCATCGAACAGTCCGGCGGACCGCATTGCGCTATTCCACTTTATGTTAAGACCACAGCCGCCCGCTATGCACAGATTGTGTCGCCCTGGGAGCCGTGAATGACGTTGTACAGCAGCTGCCAATCGCTCAACCAGGAGATGCTCGAGAAAAGAGTGAAATGATGCGAGTATATCTTCATCTCGCTTGTGATCCAATCGCGAGGCGCTGGCTGCAAAGAAAGCGTGCATGGCAGGAAACCAATCCCCGCTCTCGATCTCCGTACGGTAGCCACGAGCACGCTGCGTGTCGCCGGCAAAGCATTCCTCGTAGAGCTCCCGAAAGACACTCACGATCGCATCATCGACACAACCCAGCGCGATATAGGCCATTAGCTTGCCAGCGACACCTAAATCCCAGGGTTTGCGGTCCAGATCTTTGTAAGGCCCAAAGTGATCGCCGGCCACAGCATAGGCATGACCAACAATTGGAAACAGACATTCAACGAATCGGGCGCCCTGACGTTCAACGTGGTAGAGACGTGGAAGGATGGAGCCGTCCCACACAAGACAGAAAGCCGATTGTCCGGACTGAGCAAACGGGCTTGTGCAGTACGCGGAAGCCACATGGCCCGAGACGTGTGAATAACTTTTATAGGGAAATGCTCTGCCTTCTAGAATCAAGCCAGAGCCGTTGTACGAAGTGAGAAGCCCTTCCGCATGGGGCTCTACGTACGGTCCCCATTTGAGAGTGACAGAGTCAGTACCACTGAGCACTTGGGATTGACCGTCCCCCCCGCCGTCGATCACAAACTGATCAACATCGCACGAATCCAGTCCGTGCTCGGCCAAGGCGGCGACGACATCGTCAAGGTTTTCGATGGCTTGATAGCGGAGATTGTTGTCCCGCTTCTCTTGCTCAACACAAAAAGCCAGTCTTCCGTTCTCGATGAGCGCGATCGCTCCATCATGCCTCAATTTGATGCCGCAGATGCGCATAGCTTCTTCATGTCTAACGTCGGACATCTAGTGTCCGCCGTATCACGATGCAGAAAGCGGGCCAACCAGCGGCAGTGCTTGACGTTTTAGATCCGGAATGTCGTTCCGCCAGCAGTTTAAGCTGCATACTCGGCGTGTGTTCGATCTGGTGCAACTGTATGCGCGCCATGTGCGCACCGGATCATTGGTACCCGGCGGTCGGCGCGTTCCCGTGTCACATTGAGCGGCGTGAAATGGTATTGAAAGCAAGCGCGCGAAAATGGCGTCGAGGCGTCAGCGGATTGTTGCAGGCGCGGCTTCATTGACGGTTCATATATTGTCCGCCGCCTAATTGTTCCGGTTGGGACACGATCCGATCGTTTGTGCATCGTGAAAGCTCCGCAAGGATTCGAATCCACGAACGAATTCCCTTTTGAAAAGTGTAGAGATCGTACTTTTCGTTTGGGCTGTGGTGACGATTATCAGCTCGCGCGAAACCGATGGGTAGGGACTGCAGCCCTAGCCGGCGCTTAACAGTGTTCACGATGGGGATCGACCCTCCGCTTCCTATCAGCACCGAATCGCAACCCCACTCCTGTTTCAGAGCGGCGCGCGCGCAGTCCAGATACGGGCTCCTTGGCTGGATAAAAGATGCGGGGTGGCCTGTGAGCCCGGCAAACTGCACTTTGCAGTCGCGCGGTGTTCGAGCGCGAATGTGATTGCGAAACGTCGATCGTATCCTTTCGGGATCTTGACCATCTACCAACCTGAAAGAGACCTTGGCGACGGCACTGGACGGAATGATCGTTTTCAGGCCAACTCCGCAATGCCCGCCTGCTATTCCATTGATTTCGCACGAAGGGCGAGTCCAGAGTTGCTCCATTACCGAGTAAGAAACGTCCCCAGCCGACTGAGAGAGGCCAACAGCTCCAAGGAATTGCTCGGTGTCGAAATTCAGCTTCAGCAACTCGTCTCTGACAGTGCTGTCCAACTCCGATATGTTGTCGTAGAAGCCCTCAATCGCGACTTCTCCGTTCCTGCCTCTCAGGCTGGCGATGAGTTCAGCGAGAACCTGGATTGGATTGCGTGCAGCATTCCCATAAGCACCCGAATGCAGGTCCCGGTCGGCGCACGTTACTCGGACCTCCTCTTCTAATAGGCCGCGAAACATAACGGTAATCGCGGGTACCGCGTCGTTCCACAATGAGGTGTCGCAAAGCAACATGACATCAGCAAGCAATTCATGTTCGAATTCGTCCAAGAATGCCTCCATGCTTGGACTGCCGCTTTCTTCCTCTCCCTCGAACAACATAGATACGCCAACTGGCAGACTTCCTGTTGTCGCGTTCCAGGCACGGCACGCCTCAATGAAAGTCAAGAGCTGGCCTTTGTCGTCAGATGCGCCTCGGGCAACAATGTGGGTCTCCCCGTTAGGCTGGACCCTAAGCGTCGGCTCGAAGGGTTGAGACCCCCATTCCTGCAGAGGCTCTACGGGTTGGACATCGTAATGGCCATAGAATAGGACGTGTGGACCGGTGGCTTGCTTGCTGTGTCCGACCACTACAGGGTTTCCAATCGTAGCTCTGACGGATGCATCGAAGCCAATGTCAGATAGCTCATGGGCGAGCCAGGAAGCGGCCTCGCGGCATTGCCGTGCATAATGCGGTTCGCACGAGATGGACGGAATTCGCAGCAGTTGGAAGAGCCGGTCAAGGCTAGCATTCAGGTTCGTGTCCGCATGCTGCAGGGCCCTTTCAATGGTTTGCTTGGGCATGTGATGGCTATCTTCACAGGATATTTTCGAAGACATGCCTCTTTGTCCTTTCTTCGGAAGCCGTTGTTTGAATGGTCTGGCTCGCCTCCGACAGTAATTTCTCCAGCAAATAAGCAATGTGCGCTCTATTAGCTCCTCGGTGGACGATCTTTACATTTTCTATGGCTGTCAGGGCAATGTCCGAATTCGTCTCAATGGCGCCGATCCCCTTTGTCGCTCTGCACACACACATAACGTCCGCCGGCGTGTCTCATTCGTGACACAGGCAATGTGTCGACAACTATAAATATCGCAATCTCCATCAGGTCTCTGAAGACCACTTTTCCTGTCGAGTTGGCATACCCTTTGCTGTTCGCACGGCTCATTACCTAATGTTGCAACCGGCGCCATACGTTGTCACAACAGAGGAGCGCGAATTGTTTTGGCTACCACGCGAGCATGTCCTCTTGAATGAGTGGTTGCGGAACGGAAGTGCTGTTGCAGTCAAAGAAGCGCGAAAGGCAGGGTCGTCATACTATGAACTTTGTATCGAGGCTCGATATGCCGTTTGCAGGACCGCTTGGGCAACGGAGGCCCCTTGGGGTAGTGGGCGGAATGGGAAGCTTCGCAACTGCCAAATTCTTGGAATCTCTCGCGCGAAAACGCCGAGCGGAGAAAGATCAGGATCACATTCCGTATGTTGCTTTATCGCTTCCCGATATCACTGATCGATCACAAGCAATCTCAGAGGGGAGTGACGCGCCATTGCAGCAGATATTGGAGCGGGCTCATTGGTTAGAGCAAGCGGGATGTGGAGCGATAGCCATCCCCTGCAACACCGCGCACTTCTGGGTTGGTGAGATCAAGCAGGCGCTGTCGGTGGCTTTGATTGACGTAACCGAGATCACAGCCAAGGTGATTTGCGGCAGGAGGGACGCCGCAGCTCGCGAACTTCGTTTGATCCTGCTGGGAACGAATGCGACTATGCAGCACTCTCTATACCCGCAAACGAATGAGAAGTGTTTCGGCGAGAAATTCGCATGTTGTCGTGCAGAGTTTCAACGAGAAGCCGTTCAGATCATCGCGGATGTCAAGTCTGGAAATGCCGTGGAAGCACGACCAAAGCTGAAGCAGCTTGTTGATCAGATCAGACCCTTCGCGCCTGACGCAATTATTCTTGGTTGCAGTGAATTGTCGGCCATTTCCGACGGTCTGGTAGACGACGATGACATCGTTGATCCAATCAGCATTCTTGCTGACTCCTGTATTGCCTGGTGGGAAAAGGAAAACGAGCTCGTAAACCAGGCGCGCGACGGGGGAGAATGATGAGCCGGGTCATACTCGCGAACACTGGCTCCGCTGCAATGACGCCCTCGGCTCATACGCTATCAGATGAATTCCTGAGAGCAAATGCAGCCTCGGCCAAGAGGCTGCTCTGGCTTGCTAGGGACGACGATATGCTTATTACCCCAACTCCGGTCACGAAGGAGTTCTTGAACTACGTCAATTCCCTAAAAGGTGGAGGTAACATCAAATTGCTGTCGACCTCATCGACATCCACCAAGCGTCCCCTGCCGATCTCGGAACAGGACATCGCGCCCGGTAGCGCCTTTTCTAGATCGCTACGTCTGATGACTATGGGTGCTCAATTTTCATGTCTGGAGCCGTATATCGCTGACGAGGTATCAATTTCCATCGCGAGAGCTTTGGGGAATCTTCCTGTAAGGTTTTCAGATGAGAACGTTGGAGCAAGCCCGGTCGCAACGCGACTTCTTAACGACAAGGAGAAATTCCGCCAGTTTGCCTCCGATCTTGGCGTGCCGATCGCTAATGGCAGCAATTGTGCAAGCATGCAACAATTGGTCGAAGCCGTATGTGCAGTCCTGTCAGAGTCTGAGAGTGCCATTCTGAAGATGGCGCGTCATGCAGGTGGTGACGGCAATATCGTCATTTCGAAAAGCGCGGCGGGATCGTCGCAAGGCGCGACGCGGGCCGTGGCGACACCAAAAATTGATGCGGCTACCTTGCGCGAGGCCGTTCATGAACTTGGGCTGTCTCCGACAGTAAAAGAGCCCGTGATTGTCGAGGTATATAGTGAAAATGAGTCTTCGATGGGCGTCCATTTTGATGTCAGGAGAGACAGGGTTGAGCTTGTAGGTGTAGCTTCGATCCTCTTCAATCCAGGATACGGCGGGGCATATTGGAGTAGCGCTCTGCTCGATCATTTGCCCAACGATGTTCTCTCGTGGTGCAAAAGTCTTGGCAACTACGCCCAACAAATCGGGTATTTCGGACCACTTAGTGTCGACATCGTTAGAGCCAAAGAGGTTGGGTTCTTTGCATGTGAGGTAAACGGGCGCCACGGAGGCTTCTCTTCAATCAGGGCCGTATCAAGCGCGCTAGGATTGGAATGCGCTATCAAAAATGGAGCGCGTGTTGCTCTTTCCCGAAATTGCGTCTCCATTGCGCTTCGATTTCCCGACCTCATTGATCTGCTGCGGCGAAAGCAGCTTCACTATAGGCCTGCCGATAGACGGGGCGCAATTGTGATGGTGGAGGGCCATCAAGATGCCGGACCCTACGACTTTGTAATTTTCGGAAGAGATCTGGAAGAGCTTCAAGGTATCGAGCGTGAACTCGCTCAACTGTCGCATGCGAAAAACTGACGACGACGGCAGCATCACTGTGGGCAGGGGCGGTCATGGATAATCGATGCGAAAGCTTTGACGAAGAAGTGGGAGAGCTGCTGTACTTGGAGGAGCAACGCCAATTAAGCCAGCTGAGCTTAGTCGCTTCTGAAAACTATTCCTCTCCCAGAGTCAGGGAGTTCGAAGGCAGCATATTTGCCGACAAGAATGCGGAGGGGTATCCGGGAAGCCGTTGTGTGTCAGGCTGCGAGTATGCTGACAAACTAGAGCGGCTGGCAATCGAGAGAGCAAAATCCGCGTTCGCATGCGAACACGCGAATGTGCAAGCGATGAGCGCTACCATCGCAAATTTCGCAGTAATGAACGGCCTTTTTCAGCCTCAAGACAGGCTGATGGCGATGCGGCTTCAAGATGGCGGCCATTTGAGTCACGGTGCTTCATTCCATGCGAGCGGTCAAAACTTTCGGTGGTGCTTCTATGGAGTGTCAAAGAGCGACGAGCAACTGAACTATGATGCGGTGCGTTCGATCGCGCTCGAGAATCGACCCGTAGCAATCATCTGTGGCGGTTCTTCATATCCACGCTTGTTTGATTATGGGAAGATGCATGAGATCGCACGTGAGATTGACGCGCTTCTTTGGGTGGATCTAGCGCATACCGCGGGTCTCGTTGCTGGCCGCGCCGTTCCGTCTCCCTTCCCTCACGCCGACATTGTAACAACTTCGACACATAAGACACTCCGAGGCCCGCGGGGCGGCGGACTTATTTTGTGCAAAAAGCGTTTAGGCAAGGCGATCGACCGTGCCATATTTCCCGGACTGCAAGGGGCGCCTAAAATGGACCTGATTGCGGCAAGAGCCGCATTGTTAGCTGAGGTGCAAACGTCCTCTTTTCAGAGGTATGCCGGAAAGGTGTTGAGAAACGCCAAGGCGTTGGAGGCTGGCTTGCTTGAGACGGGCGCTACACTCGTTTCCGGAGGTACTTCGTCGCACTTATTGCTTCTCAGTCTGATGAGTTGGGATATGAGCGGTCGTCAACTTGAAGCGGCGTTATCGGCAGCCCAGGTCATCGCCAATAGGAATCCGATTCCCTTCGACAACCGTCCGCCATCAGAAGCAAGTGGACTGAGAATCGGTAGCGCCGCTCTCACGACGAGAGGCTTTGATGAAGCGCAGTTCGTTCGGCTCGGGAAGTTGATTGGAAATGTGATTACTTCGACCAATAAGCATAACGGTATTGCTAACTTGAGCGCTTTCGTTAAGGAAAACACAAAGGGGCTGCCTTTGTTCAATGAGAAGTGGTTGGCGTAGATAGACTCAATTCACGTTGAAGTGTCTATCTTGCCGGTGTCTTCCGCGACAGCGACTTTCAACCTGATCAGAGGTCAGTGTCATTTCCGTATCACTCTTTCTGCCAGACAGGCCGAAGACCCGACCAGGATAAGTCCGGTACCAAGCCACATCATAGGAGTTGGAGTGATGCCAAAGCAGACCAGATCGACCAGTAAACTTGCTGGCAGACGGACGAAGTCGAGTGGAGCGGCGCGCGCGAGGCGGACGAGAGCATAACCGCGCCCCAGCGCGATCTGTAACAGTGCGGCCAACCCCGCAATAAGCAACAGTAACGGCCAATCAGCGGGTGCCGGCCAAACCCACACAGGGATTGCAAAAGGCAGGCCGATCACAGAGCTCCAAAGCATAAAGTATAGGGCCATCTGTTCGGGAGCATCGACGCTGGCTATGCGCCGTATCATCATGACAGCGAGACTGTCGAGGGCTGCGCCAATCAAGCCAATGACAATCCATGTGTCTGCGCTGCTGATGGTCGGTTGAACTATGGCAAGCATGCCGAAGAGCCCGAGAATCAGTCCAAAGGCCGTCGCGATGTTCTGCCGCTCCTTCAGTACCAGCGCCGACAAGAGCAAGGACCAGATGGGTGACGTGTAGAGTATTGAGGCAGCTACCGTTAGGGGAAGCTTCGATGCACAAGCGACGAATGCCAGAAATCCCGTATAGCCAAATACAGATCTGAAAAAATGTTCTTTCGAAAAAAGGAGGCGGGAGTCGAAGCGGACGTGTTTAGGGAGAATAAGGAAGATGATTGGGATCGACAGGACGCTACGCAGAACAGTCACCTGCAAGGGGGAAATCGTCTGCGTTACAACCTTGATAGCCGAAGACATAGTAACGAAGATCAGGCTGGCGAAAGCAACATGGGCCATGCCGCTTAGTTCGGCATCGCGGTTCATCCGCGCTCTCCTTAGGGATCTGGAAGGTGAACACCTGATGGGTCTTATGGCAGGGCTCTCTGACCCAGGCAGGAATCTGTAGGTCGCGGTCGCTCATAGAGAGGGGGGCAGGACGAGATTGTCCGAAGACACTTCGTGCAGTCACCGATGGTCAATTTGTATGCGTCAAATGGCGGCCCGCGCCTTGAACCGGTCCGCGCGAGAAGCGGATGCTGGATTATATCAGCTAAGTGTGCCGTCCGGCACGACTGTGCATGATAGCGAGCAGCAACATGCGAGCGGTGCGTGCCAAGGATCGGGCCTGAGTCGGATTGGCAAAGATGCGCCAAGCGGATCTGTCGTTTCAGGGGGAGTGGTGCCGTGATCGTGCATGAAGGTCGGCGCACTGCAACTATTATCCCGTTTGAGCTCTGGCCTGGCATCTACCTTGCCAGATGCCCTCCATCTCGATCAACCACTAGGCATGCTAGTTGACGATGGCGCTGCGGCACAGTCCGTAACGGCGATGGATCAGGCTTGTGGACGCTCGAAGATCTTGCCGCCACGACTTGCCGAAGGAGAAATCCATTCTCTTTCTCCCGGCCAGAAGGAGCGGAGCCGAGGGATCCGTCTCCTCAAGTATCCTCAAGGGTTTCGTCCTCGCTATCCGTCTGAAGGATGGTTTGCGACAGGAGCTCGGCGGCTCTTTGAAGTGGAGGAATGAAGCGCTCAAGCTCTGCAAAGCTGACTCGGGCCGCGGGCACGGACACGCCGAGACAGGCGATCAGCTCTCGGTCCGGAGAAACGATAGGAACCGCACAGCCGACGACGCCCTTCACGTATTCCTCATTGGTCTTTGCCCACCCTCGATGGCGCGTCTCCTCGAGAAGCTTCAGGAGGGTCTCGCAATCCACGATGGTCTTATCAGTGTATTGCGTCAAAGCGAGTGAGCGGCATAGCTTTTCACGCGCTCTTTCGGGTAATCGGCTCATGTAGATCTTTCCGGTCGAGGTGCAGTGAAGCGGAGCTGCCTCGCCGGGATTGAATTGAAGCCCCTGTGGTTGGGACACGCGTACGCTGTCGACGTAAGTGACGAGATTGTCGCGCACGACACCGATCTCGCACTGTTCGCCGATCTCGCCGGCAACCGCGCGCAGCACCGCGTGCCGCCGCGCCGTGCGAAAAGCCGCGCCGATGACCTTGGCGGACAGCATAACCAACTGATTGCCTACCACGTAGCGCTTCGATCCAAGCGCTTTCTGAAGGAGGCCGCGTTCTTCCAGATTTCCGACAAGCCGATGCGCGGTTGGAACGGGTAACGAAAGGGCGTTCGCGATCTCTGCGACCGAGACGGCCTTTGTCTGATTAGCGACATGGCCAACTATGGCGAGCGCCCGGTCGAGGGGTCCTGCAGTGTTTTTCTGTTCCGCCATTGTGACCTCCATCTAAGAGAATTATCAGATTTCGGAATTATTGCTACTGAAATATGAAAAAACGGCTTGGACCCTACGCGGGTTTGCTCATAACGTTGGCGTTGTCGGTCGTTGATCGGTTTTTGTGCATTGCACGAGCCCGGTTTGGATGACGACCAAGCCCGGGAATCGGCGGTGCGGGCGGCTATTTTGAAAGGGAGATTGGGAATGTCTCGTCATTACGACGTGGAAGCTGTGCGCAAGGAGTTTCCTGCAGCCGAAAGGATGGTCTACCTCGACTCCGGTTTTCAGGCGCCGCTCGCGCGTCCCGTAATGGCCGCCATCGAAACCTTTCTTCGTGAAGGCTTGGAGACCGCCGGACCGAAAGGTGTGTGGCTCGATCGGGTTGAGCAAACGCGTGCCAAAGTAGCCCGTTTCCTTGGGGTGTCGGCCGACGAAATTGCCTTTACGAAGAATACCTCGGAAAGCATGAACATCGCGGCGAACGCGTTGCCTCTGCGAGCCGGCGATAGCGTTTTGATGATCCATGGGGATCATCCAAACAACACCTATGCCTTTCTCAACTTGAAGAAGAAAGGGGTCGAGATCGACTTCCTTCCGATGACGGACGTCGTAAACGCCGACACGTTCCTTCCGCGCATCGACGAAAAGACCCGTGCGATCTCGCTGTCGCACGTCACCTTCCACGCCGGGCATCGCTTCGATATCAAGAGCATCGGCGCGCTTTGCGCGGACAAGAAGCTCTACTTCGTCGTCGACGTCATGCAAGCAATCGGAATCGTTCCAATCGATGCGAAGGCCACCCAGGCAACCTTCGTCGGCTCCGGGAGTCACAAGGGATTGCTCGTCCCCCAAGGTCTCGGGTTGCTTTATTGGAATAAGGCGTTGAAGGAACTGGAGCCTGCCTATCTTGCCGCTGCCAGTTTGGCGGAGATTCCTCACGACCTTATCGCTCGTCCCGACTGCCTGACGCCATCTCCCAGCGCGCGACGCTTCGAGCTGGGAAACTTCAATCTTCCCGCAGTTCACGCGCTCGGGGCTTCGCTTGACTTGATCGAGCAGATCGGCGTTGAGAACATTCAGAACCATTGCTTCGATCTGGGTGATCATCTCATCGCTCAACTGGACGAACTCGACGTTAGTCTCGTGGGTCCGCGTCAGCGGGAACATCGCTCGCCTCATATCTACGTCGTTGGTCTTCCCGCGGCAGAATGGCTCAGCTACTTCGAAGAGAACGGCGTGCGTGTTTCCCCCGAGCGCGACGGCATTCGCGTATCGTTCGGCATGTTCAACACCGCCGCCGATGTGGATCGTCTGGTGCATCTCATCCGCGGACGCCAGCTAAAAAAGTCATTCAGGGCCGCTTAGGATTTGGCATAGTTGGAGAAAACGCACGCGAAGCGGACGGCGGTCTTATCCCGTCCAAGGGTGAGTATTACGCCTTTCCGCTTACTGGCGTGCTGAAGGAGAAGGCCGCGTAATCAAGTGACGCGGTCGACTGGCACCGGCGCAACGCGCACGACGACCAGCCATGCGGAGCATGGTCGTTATGCGCACCTGCAATCGTGAGGCTCGCGATGTTCGGAGTTCTTCTTGAAAGGACCATGGATGGCCAGCGTTACATCGACTGGCTTCTTTCCGGTCTTGGTTGGACGTTGGCGCTTGCCTTCTTCGGCTGGTGGATTGCGTTCGCAATCGGAATCGCCGTCGGCATAGGGCGAACTGTACATAACCCCTTCTTCCGGGCTTTAGCACGATTGTACGTGGAGGTCTTTCGAAACATCCCCGTTCTCGTACAGATGTTTCTCTGGTACTTCGTCCTGCCCGAGCTTCTTCCAACTACCATGGGAGACTGGATAAAGCAGATACCGCCGCCTTGGGGATCTTTCTTTCCGGCCCTGTGGTGCCTCGGCCTCTACACCGCCGCGCGCATCGCAGAACAGGTTCGCGCTGGCATCGAAGCCTTGCCAAACGGGCAACACGAAGCGGCTGCCGCACTCGGCCTAAGCGGATATCTGATGTATCGTCATATCATCTTGCCGCAGGCACTTCGGCTCATTGTGCCAAGTCTGACAAGTGAGGTGATGGGCGTCTACAAAAATACGTCCGTTGCTCTAACCATCGGCTTGATGGAGCTGACCGCTCAGGCGCGCCAAATCAGCGATGCTACGTTCCAAACCTTCACGGCATTCGGCGCCGCCACTCTCATCTATCTTGCTTTGGCTCTGATCGCCTACCAGACGATGATGCTCATCGACAAAGCCGTGCGCATTCCCGGTACCGCACCGGGCAGGGAAGCCGTCGGATCAGATTTTGACGACATGAAGCTGGAGAGCCCCCTGCCTGGCAATATGGAGGTCGTGAAATGAACAGCCTCGATTTTTCGATTGTCGTGCAGGCGTGGCCCTATCTATGGTCAGGATTGTTGTTCTCGCTTTCCTTGACGGCGGCCGCCTTCCTGGTCGGGATGTTTCTTGGAACGCTCTTCGCCCTCGTGCAGCACTTTGAGCTCCGCATTCTGAGCCAGCTCGTGCGTAGCTATGTCGCCCTGATGCGATCGATTCCGCTCATTCTTGTCCTGTTTTGGTTCTTCTTCCTGGTACCCATCGTTCTGGGGTACCTCTCAGGCGGTGGCCGTCCGATTCCAGTCGGTGCCACCTATACGGCGTTCATCACGTTTGGCTTGTTCGAAGCCGCCTACTATTCGGAAATCATCCGCGTCGGGTTGCGTGCTGTGAACAAAGGACAATTCGAGGCTTGCCAGGCTCTCGCCCTGTCGACATTCGATACGTATCGTCATGTCGTCCTTCCGCAGGTGTTTCGGGTCGCCAGCCCGATCATACTGAGCCAGACTATTATTCTGTTTCAGGATACGTCCCTCGTTTACGTACTATCGCTCACTGATCTTCTTGGTGCGGCTTCGAAGCTGGCACAGCTCAATGGCCGCCTCGTCGAGATGTACCTCGCAGTGGCCGTTGTTTATCTCATCATAAGCTCCGCCGCGTCCCAATTTGTCGCCTGGCTCCGCAAGAACTCCGCAATTGCGGGCGCCCACCGATAGTCAATCGATTATCTGATGACCCGTTGTTCCTAGGGACTACAACCTGGAGATCAGTATGCAACAAGAGCGCACAGTTAGCCTGGGCGACCAGGCGTCGATGGTTGTCGTCGAGCACCTCGTCAAGCGGTTCGGCAGCTTCAATGCCCTGAGCGACATCAACCTCAACGTCGCCAAAGGAGAAAAGATCGTACTCTGCGGGCCATCGGGTTCGGGGAAGTCAACTCTCATCCGTTGCATCAATCATATCGAAAAGCCCGACGCCGGCCGTATAGTGGTCGATGGGATAGAGCTGACGGACCGAATTCGCGATATCAACAACGTTCGCTGTGAAGTCGGCATGGTCTTTCAGAGCTTCAACCTGTTTCCGCATCTCTCGGTGATCGAAAATTGCATGCTCGCTCCGATGAAGGTCAGGGGCCTTACTCAGGCTGAGGCGAATGACCGGGCGATGATGCTGCTGGGAAAAGTCCGGATCCACGATCAGGCCAAGAAATATCCCGCGCAATTGTCGGGCGGCCAGCAGCAACGTGTCGCTATAGCCCGTGCCTTGTGCATGCAGCCCAAGATCATGCTCTTCGACGAGCCGACTTCTGCCCTCGATCCGGAAATGGTCAAAGAGGTGCTCGAAACCATGGTTGAGCTCGCGCAGGACGGGATGACAATGGTCTGCGTCACGCACGAAATGGGTTTTGCGCGCGAAGTTGCGGATCGTGTGGTCTTCATGGATCGCGGTTCAATTGTGGAAGAGGGCGATCCGAGCACCTTCTTTCGCGCGCCGAACACGGAACGCGCGAAGGCCTTCCTCAATCAGATCATCCACTGAGGTCGCGGCCCGCACGGTCTTCCCCGAAAAGCCATGACAGAAATGAGAGTTTGATATGACTGGCGCATCGCCAACAGAGCGCATTGAAAGCGATTCCCTTGGGCCGGTGACGATCCCCCTCAAAGCTTACTATGGGCCGCAGACCGCGCGCGCGATCGAAAATTTCCCGATCTCTGGCATTCCGATCAACCACTTTCCCATATTCCTAAAGGCCTTGGCATTCGTGAAGATGGCCGCAGCCAGGGCAAATGCGAGCCTCGGAGATCTTGAGCAGAATAAGGCCGATGTAATCTGCGAGGTTTGCGGCGAAATAGCACGGGGAGTGCTGTGGAGAGAATTTCCGCTCGACGTCTTCCAGGGAGGAGCGGGAACGTCGACCAACATGAACATGAACGAGGTGATAGCAAACCGTGCCCTGGAAATCATGGGACTTCCGCGGGGACGATACGACGTCGTCCACCCCAACAATGACGTCAACCTGTCGCAGTCCACGAATGACATCTATCCGACCGCAATCCGGCTTGCGATATTGCTGTCCCACGGGCAGCTCCAGGCTGCACTTGAGCGCCTCGCGATTGCCTTTGAGGAGAAGGCAACTTGCTTCAGCGAAGTGATAAAGCTCGGCCGAACGCAATTGCAGGATGCCGTCCCAATGACTTTGGGGCAGGAATTCCAAGCCTTCGCGACGACCCTTCGCGAGGATGTCTCTCGACTCGGAGAGATCGCCTCATTCTTCCAGGAGATCAATCTTGGAGGCACAGCGATCGGTACCGGCATCAATAGCAATCCCGACTATCAGGCACTTGCCATTTCGGAACTTTGCGAGATATCGGGTCTCCCGCTCGTTGCGGCCGGCAACCTGATCGAAGCTTGTTGGGATACCGGAGCCTTCGTTTTGTTTTCCGGTATGCTCAAACGAACGGCGACTAAGCTGTCGAAGATCTGCAACGACCTAAGGCTACTTTCTAGTGGACCACGCGGAGGGCTAAACGAAATTAATCTGCCGCCGCTTCAGCCCGGCTCGTCCATCATGCCTGGCAAGGTCAATCCGGTGGTGCCGGAAGTCGTCAATCAGGTCGCATTCCAAATCATCGGCTACGATCTAACTATCACACTTGCTGCGGAAGCCGGGCAGCTCCAATTGAACGTCATGGAGCCTGTGATTGCGTACAATGTTCTCCATTCTCTCGAGCTGCTGATCAATGCGATCGAGGTGCTACGCACGAAGTGCGTCACCGGGATCACGCCAAACGAGCAAGTATGTCTTAGACACCTCGAGGCCAGCGCTGCGGTTGCGACAGCCCTCGGCCCAGCGATCGGTTATGAGCGTGCGGCCGAGCTGGCGAAGAAGGTGCTGATCTCGGGCAAGACAATCCGCGAAGTACTTGACGAGGAGCCGGGTCTTTCCCCGGATTTGATTGCCCAAACGACCGATCCGCGTCGACTTACCAGGCCGACGCGAGCGCGATTGGCATCATAGATCCCGAGCATGGATCAAAAGGAAGTACGAGTTAACGAATGCAGATCGTCGTCTTCCGAAGTCGGTCAAAAGAGCCGAGCCGCAGTCGGTTCGATCCATGGAATCGATCGAACTCGGATGTCCTCGCCAGATCATTCTGATCGGGAGCCGGAAGGAATGCTTAACGCCGCGCGTACCGGCGGCGTTTTCCGCCGAAACGTAGCCAAGATGAAAATTGGTGGCGGGCAATTCAAGGACCTCGGAGACGTACGAGGGGATTTTCGATACAGCCTGCCGCCTGACACGTGTCGTGGGCTGCCCGTCAAGCTCGGTGATCAGCGTGTCAGCTTCCACTTCTCCCTGACTTGGCCACCGCGCCGGCGGTGGCCGCTCTTTTCTTGAGCCGTGTAGACTTGGAGCTTGCGTAAGGAATTGACTTGCGAAAGCGGCTGTATCGCCAGCACACCTCGAGGTGAGACGTCGTGTGATCAGTCGGGTCCCGAAGCGCCGACGACACCAACGAAGGCATCGCCAGCTTCACCCCCGGTTCGACCAGGACTTGCGTCCCATTTGGCTCGGTCTCGACCATCCCAGCCTTGGTCGGCGCCGCGGTGCTCTAAACGTGCACCCTTTGTGCTGCGGGAAAGACGCTCGAAGTGAGTGCCGCCCGCGCGAAGGGGCCGACTGTGAACGATGAAAAGCACGGATTCCCAAAGTTTAGAAAATGCACATTGCATGGATTTCGTGTTTCCCGATTGAGCATGATCGCCGACGGGCGGAAGCATCTCACGAGTGGTGGTTAGGGCGGACCTGTCGAATTTGTGACGTCGCCCGTAATTAAATTATCATATTTCGGAATTAAAAAACTCGCAAACTGAAATTTATATGGTGCCAAACGGATCGTGAGGCCTATCATTTAGCCACGGCTGAGTGCTGCCCGGTTTATGTGCGGTGCGGAAATGAGCGGATGTTTTGCTTCCAGGTTCGGGCACTAGGCGTCTGCCGGCTGTTGGAAGGGGCAATCCTAGCGAGGCCTGATCGCGCGTGGGTCGCGTGGCAACGCACGCGTTGCCCAAGGCCAAAGACGCAAAAGCGCGGCTCATATGAATCAGAGGAATTCCATGGCTAAAATGTTTGCACTGCTTTCAGCGACTGTGATCACCGGAATAGCGATCTCCACGGCCCAGGCGGGGCCAACGCTTGACAACATCAAATCGAAAAGGGTGATCAGCATTGGTTACCGCGAGGCTTCGATACCTTTTTCCTATCTCGGCGCCGATCAGAAGCCTGTTGGTTTTTCGCTCGACCTTTGCGCGCACGTCGTCGACCGTCTGAAAGTTGATCTTGGCACTCCGGACATTCAGACGAAGCTCACGCCCGTCAACTCGTCAAACCGGATCCCACTTATCCAGAATGGCACGATCGACATCGAGTGCGGTGGCACTGCCAGCAGTAAGCAGCGTCTGGAACAGGTGTCATTCAGCGTTGCAACCTTCGCCAGTCAAACGGCTTGGCTCGCAAAGGCGTCAAGCGGGCTCAAGACACCGAAAGACCTGAAGGGAAAGACCGTTGTCGTAACTCAGGGTTCCGATGCTCTCGGCATTGCCAAAGGCATTTCGCAGGGAGACGACCTCAATCTTACTATCGCGCAAGCCAAAGATCATGCGGAATCATTACTGCTGCTTACGACCGGCCGTGTGGCGGCGTGGGTGGAAGCTGACATTCTCTTGGCCGGCATGAAGGCGGATTATTCGAAACCAGCTGACCTCATCTTTCTAAAAGCTAACTACGGTACCGTTTATTACTATGGTCTGATGTTCTCGAAGGACGATCCCGACTTCAAAAGGATAGTTGACGACGTTCTCTCCAAACTCATGGCCTCCGGCGAGTTCATCAAAATCTACGACAAATGGTTCGTAGCTGCGATCCCGCCGAAAAACATCAATCTGAATTTCCCAATGACCGATGCGCTTAAAGAGCGCGTTGCCCACCCTAGTGATGTCGTCAATTACTGAGCTTGCCCGCGACGACGCGAAGCCGTCACGGCGGTACGACGTCAACACCGGACCGACAGAATGGTCCAATGCTCGGTGCGATCGTGAATGCAGACGCAAGCAACTGTCGTCACCAAAAAGGAGCGCGAAATGAGAGGCGGAGCGGTTGGTTGGGAGTCGATGACAGACGCGGATCGACAAATCGCGCAATGGGTCGAGGAGACGCCATTTGTGGATACCCACGAACATCTGATCGAGGAAAGTCAGCGCCTTTCCGGAGCAATCCATCCACGAACCTTGCCATGCAACGACTGGGCCTATCTATTCAGATCCTATGCTGCCGAGGATCTCGCGGTTGCAGGCCTGCCAGCTTCCGACCTACGAGCGTTTCTCGGGCCGGACCTTACGAGCCAGGAAAAATATCGGCTGATCGCCCCCTATTGGGAACGCATCCGCCACACCGGCTATGCCCAGGCGCTGCGCCATACGTTTCGTGGCGTTTACGGTGAAGAGGACCTGACCGCCGAAAGCCTGCCCCGCATCGCCGAGAAATACCGTGAAACCGTTCAGCCGGGTTTTTACGCACGCATTTTGAGCCTCGCAAACATCAAAGGCTGCCACGTCAATTCGCTACAGCGCATCTTTATGGAGACCGAGCAGCCGGACTTGCTCGACCACGACATAAGCATCCTTCAATTGTGCCGGTGTAGTGCTGCTGACTTTGCGTGGGTAGAAGCCGAGACGGGCAGGCGCCCGACGACGCTCGATGAATGGCTCGAGGTTGTCGACTTTTATTTCACGACATACGGCAGCAAAGCCGTGGCTGTAAAATCGCAAATTGCCTATTCGCGCGCCCTCGATTTCGAGCCCGTCACCAAGGCGCATGCCGCAAGACTATTCCCCCACCATGCCGACAGAGTAGGCGCATTGCACGCCCTCGGCCCTGGGGACCTCAAGGCGTTGCAAGACTATCTATTTCGCTATTGCGTCGGCAAGGCTGGCGAGTACGGCTTGCCGGTCAAACTGCACACCGGCGTTTTGGCTGGCTACGGCGTGATGCAACTCGCCCGCACTCGCAGCAATGCCGCAGACGTTTGCCGTCTGCTGCAGGATTTTTCCGAAACCCGATTCGTACTAATGCACATCGGCTACCCATACGAGCACGAGTTTATCGCGCTGGCCAAACATTATCCTAACGCTGCGATCGACATGTGCTGGGCATGGATCATTAATCCGGTGGCGGGCGTTCGCTTTTTGAAGGAGTTCTTGATGGCGGTTCCGTCCAACAAGATCTTCACCTTTGGCGGTGACTATGTCGCTGTCGAGCCCATTTATGGCCATGCGTGTGTAGCGCGCCGTGGAATCGCACGGGCTCTCTCGCAATTGGTCGCCGAAGGCTGGATCGCGCTTGAGGACACCCGTGACCTGATTGACCGGATCATGCGCGGCAACGCACGTCAGTTCTTTCGGAAAGCGCATTGGCAGGATACGACGCGGCCGTGAACGGCGGACAACCGCTTGAAGTTTTGCCGACGTCCATGACCGTCAAAGATACAAAGGTGTTTGGTGCGCTCAGGGCATCGAGCATGCTTAAGCGGCCGCTGCCGCTTTCCCGTGATTGGCGCTCGGATGCACGAAAGAGTCAGGCGAGTAAAGAAGACCGGAGCCGACACCTAGTGAATCTTCTATGTCTTCATGCCGTTGGACAATTCTCTTCGCCGCGCCTGGATCTGGCGGTGAGCGTCGCCTCAGGGTTGGAGCTATTATGCAATGCGATACGATCGGATAGACGCTCGCATCCTCGAAATGTTGCAGAAGAACAACCGTCTGACTTCCGAGGTGATCGGCGAAATAGCGGGGCTTTCTGCGACCGCGTGTCAACGCCGGTTGAAGAGAATGCGCTCGGAAGGCATCATCGAGGCCGATATCTCGATCGTTTCGCCGAAGGCCGTTGGAAGACCCATCCAGATGCTTGTACTGGTGACTATGGAGCGGGAGCGTTGTGATATCATTGATAGGTTTAAGAAGGCCATCAAATCGTCAGCTGAAGTCGTCAACGGCTTCTACGTCACCGGTGATGCTGACTTTATTCTATATGTGACCGCGCGTACCATGGAGGACTACGAGCAATTCACCAGAAGCTTCTTTTACAAGAATTCGGACATCAAATGCTTCAAGACGCTGGTCGTTATGGATCGGGTAAAGGCTGGCTTTGCTGTTCCCGTTGAGGTGCCTGCCTGTGATAGACCAACCAATCGTTGATTGGGTGTTTCGATCCAGCAGATCCACTAACAATTGCGCACAGCCGGCGTCTCACTCAGAGGAGGTCCGAGCCATCTTTGCTATCTCCGAATTCCATGCGTTTCCAGTCAGTGTAACTATAGGCTCCTGACCAATGATGGACGGGCTTCCCGCAACGCATGCAGACAAAAAGGCCCGAGCTCTTCAAAGGAGCGGATGCCGGCTCCTGAACCGCAGAATAACTGGTGCCGCAGCCCTGGCATGAAAAATAGACGATCATCGGTCTTCCTGGGTGGATCCACGCGCCCTAGGCTGCGTGGTCGGCATGATGCCAGAGCTCGATGCTCTTGAGGCTCAGATCACCATAGAACCGCTTCGATGCCCGACGGAAGCAGTTCCTAGCGGCCTCCAGATCAGTTGCACCCCGCCGCTATATGGTGGGACGGGTAGCGCCACTGACGGCATAGGTCCAGAACGCCGGACTGCGCTCAGTCGCCAACCTGATCCGGCGGCCCTCCGGTCTTCGTGGATCACCACGAACTCATTTTCGATCGGGCGCCGGCCATTCGGTGAGAGGGAGCAAAGCACATACGATCGATGATCGCGGCAGTGGCACGCGGAGAGAAGCTGTAGAGATGGGTCTAGGTTATCAAGTGGACTGCCATGAACGAGTCAATTCGCCAAACGCTATCCTGGCCGGCCTTGGTGGCGTCGGTGGTTTTGCCGAACTCACCACCGTTTCGCGCGACGGCGTCACTCAGCGCATCATCGATCGCTGGCCTGAGGACGAAATCGGCGGACCGCCGCATCCTGTCCCGATCGACTGGACCGCTTGGCGTCGGCTGAATCCTGCGCCTAGATAGAGTCGATTGAAACGCAAAGTAGCTGAGCGCAGGGCGCATAAGGTGGCGCTTTCATTCTGACGTCAGCTCTCTGATTGCGTCTTGGCCTTAATCGCGCTACGTTTTGCGAATGACGAAAGAAGCCGTCGAACTAGCGCTGAATCAGTCGTGGTCGACGTTGCTCTTGGTCGCTTGTGGCTACGTCGCATACTATATTGCGAACGTTGGAATTAGAGATCACCACAAGCTGGCCGACGTCACCTTTTCGATCTTAGTTTTTGCTTTCGTCTCGGCTTTTGCATTCTATTTTGGCCGGTGGGTTCTCAATCTTTCCCTGGTAGTCTCATCAGGCATCACGTTCCTTTTTGCGATGGCTGCTGGCGCCTCGTGGAGAGTGCTCGGGCGGCCTCGCTTTGAACGCATGCTGCGAGCAACGCGCATCAGTCATTCGGACGATCTACCAAGCGCTTGGATGGCACTTCATGGAGAACGATGTGTGGCGACTCAATTAGTCGTTCAGTTGAAGGATGGGACTTGGCTGATGTGCGACAACCTTTCGAGATTTCAGGCGAGCCCGAATGGTCCCTGCGTATTGGGCGCGAAAGGCGATATCTTAATGTATGTCACCGACAAACTTACCGACAAACAAAGCAAACGCGGCGTAGGGTTCGTTCCAGTAGCAGATCCCATCGACGCAAGTTGGGGGCACGAGATTACGTATATTCCCGCCGATCAAATCGCGAGAGTAGATCTCCGTCGCCGGATCTAAATCGAATTACTTCTTTGGCTTTGGCGGTGGTGAACTAGGAATCGTATCGGTCGTCGGAATATAATTTCCGTCTACCCCATGACCCGGATGCTGCTGGTTTGGCAGCGTTGCGGGTCTGTAATTTTTGATGACTTCGGGGGTATAATTTTGATTGACGTGCTGCGAATCGTCTTTTTCGTCGGACATGGTAATGGCTCCATTCAATACACGTTACTTTATGAGCTGTCTCTCGAGGTTGCAAGCCGATCTTAGCTAGCGCTATGCGATAGTCCCTATGGCCCTGAGGCGGAACGGTTGCTCCAATAGCTGAGTCACACATTCTGTCTTTGATCCGAATTAAAGCTCGATGCTCCGTAGTCGACAATGATCCATTTGTTCATCGTTACGGTCCGTCCCATCTCCCTTTCGGTGGCGGCGCGAGTTGCTTCCAATGCTGCTTTCGCCGCCTCGATATTCGCGAAGGTGCCTTCAAGAGTGGTGTTCGGTAGGCGATACCAGATGTTGTTGGTGGCGAGTATCCAAAGTTTCCAATTGTGGGCCGCGGCTTGCTTGAGAAACGTGGAATGTGGATCTGGGCTAGTTTCTTTTATATCGTAAGATGCCAGGTATGTTGGCACGCAATGCCCCCTTAGTTAGCTAGCGGTCCGTGTCTAAAATGAAAATTCGTTATCATCGGTGGATGTGCACTGATAGATTAGCAGGTGGCGGAATGGCGGAATCCGCGCCCACGGCTTCGCCCCAATAGCATTTGGAACAGGAGCGCAGCTCTATATCAACTCACATGTTCCGTGCCGCGATTCAATTCACGATTGATGCGATCCTTGACCCGACGAACCGCAAGAAGCTCCAACCTCGTTCGGGTTCGGCCACTGATCGTCTTGCCATCGACTTCAAAACTGTAGCGCCACTCGCCCGGCAATACTTCTCGAATGCTGAATTGCACACCTCTATGCTGCATAAATAGTTTCAATCCCGATACACCATGGCCCCCCAGCGCCGTCGTCGTCGAGCTCCAGATTGATCTATGATTCCGTCAATGCTGAAAGCGTTGACCCGATACCGAAGTGAGCCGCCGATCCATAGGACCGGCGGCCAAGTCAAGGGAGGAAACGCCCGTTAGGGCAGCGGTAGTGAGAGTATACCGCTTAGGCACCGCCAATCTCTTGGCGGATCTCGCAAAACAGATTTGCAATTTGGCTGAAAGATGATCCCGATTCACCGAATGAAGGTGATGCGAAGAGGTCTACGCGTGCTGGCTTCAAGTAATTCAATTCAGCCTGTAGCAAAAGCAAAAGTTGCGTACGCGGCGTACTAACTGAGCTCTTTCCGCTTTTCGGTTGCACCTTCAACAGGTCGAAGCTGTTTCGTCGTTTTACAGGGCTAGATTCGAAAGGCGCGCAGCCTGCCATTCGTAACCGGTATGAGCTCCCACGTCGGCGGTGATTAGCGTGCGTAGCGGATCGGCATCCAGTATTGGCGCATGGCCTCGACGGCTGCGGGAATATCGAGGTGGGCGTTGCGCAGAGAGTCTCGGGTCTCGCGGCCGGTCCGTGGCGGTCCGAGCAGCGGACCGGCCTGATCGTCGCGACAGTGAAGCAGAATAGGCAGCAGCAGGCGGTGATTGACGTTGCTGGCGTCCAGCAATGGCGCCCACGCCGACAGCCTGAGCCGCATCGCGGCGTAGAATCCCTGGCACCATGGTCGCGGATCGACGACGCCGTTGGGTTGACGCCGGTGCATCGGGGCGAACTGGTTAGGCGTGGTGGAAAGGATCTGGCTGATCTCGTTATGACGCAGCGCGACGGCGGAGATCGCAGCGAACTCCGGGGTGCCGCCGTGGTTGAAGGCATCGGCATCGATGGCAAGCAGTGGGCATATCCAATCGAGCGGGCTCATCGACACCGGTCCGGCCACGATCGCGGCGACGTAGCCGTCGAGCATGGGGAGACCGGTGGCGGCAGGATGCTGATCGACGCGAGCCTGGAGCCATTGCTCGAGCTCCGCAAGCGGCATGGCGGCGGCCGCCATCGACGATGAAGCTTTAGGGCGACGTGGGCTCATGCTGCAGCCTGTGCGATGCGCTCACGGGCCGCCTTCCAGTTCCAGACGAGCAGCTCGTGGAGCTGGTGGCTCTTGGTTCGCCCGGAGACAATCCGCTCCAGCACGTCCGTCAGATAGATCTGAGGATCGAGTTCATGGAGTTTTGCCGTTTATGCCGACCGCCGAACTATGCCGAATGGTTTTGGGAAGAGCCCGTCGTTCGCGCGGATTTGCCGCTGGTCGAGCGATCGTCGTCCTGCTTCCATTCGGCATAGTCTGGCATCTTACAGCGCCTCAAGGAAGGCGAGCAGGCGGTCGCTCGGCTGGAAGCGGGTTCGCTTGCGGTGTGCGTACGGCTTGAGCTTAGCGAGGGCCGCTTCTTTGAGTGCGAGATGGGCATGCAGGTAGGTCTGCGTTGTTTCGATCGACTCATGACCGAGCCACAGCGCAATTACCGAGCAATCGACGCCCGCTTCCAGCAGCTCCATCGCAGCGCTGTGCCTGAGCACGTGCGGCGATACCCGCTTGGACGCCAGTGACGGACAGCTCTCGCTGGCGACACGCACATGCTTGGCCAGGAGCGATTGGACGCTGTCGGCGCTGAGCCGACCACCGTGCATGTTGGGGAACAGCGCGTTTGCGCCGTGGCGCGCCGGTTCCTTGAGCCATGCCTGGAGGGCGCCGCGCGCGTGCGCGGTTAGTGGCGTGCATCGCTCCTTTCGACCCTTTCCGACGCATCGCACATGCGCGCCGGTGCCGAGGTGGACGGCACCCCTGTCGAGGCTGATCAGCTCGGACGGGCGCAAGCCGGTCTGGGCCGCAAGCAGCAGCAAGGTATAATCGCGACGTCCGAGCCAAGTCGTGCGATTAGGAGCGGCAAGAATCGCCTTGATCTCGGACCGTGCCAGGAAATGCACCTGGCGCTTGTCGTGACGCTTGCTTGGAATCGCCAAGATGCGCTGGATCAGGGCGCTGTGAGCCGGCTCCTCGAAAGACACGAACCGGAAAAAGGAGCGAATCGCTGTCAGACGCAGGTTGCGCGTCCTGACGCTGGCGTCCCGCTTCGTCTCGAGATCAGCGAGAAACGCGCTGATAAAGGGCATGTTTAGATCGTCGAGGGCCAAGGCCGACGGCGGCTTGCGGAGCTGCGCCTGTGCGAACGTGAACAGCAGCCGGAACGTGTCTCGATAGGATGCGATCGTGTTGGCGCTGACATTGCGCTCGTGCATGAGCCGCACGGTGAAGTAACGCTCGATGAGCGCGGCGAGGTTGCTGCTTGGCTTCATGGCTTGACCTCCCAGCGCCGGTCGAGACGGCGGGCGGCCCCTTCCATCAGCTCCGGACAGGCCGAAAGATACCAATAGGTGTCGCGCACGCAGGTGTGGCCGAGATAGGTGGAAAGCGCCGGAAGCTGCTGCTCGACATCGGTCTCCTCGCGATACCAGCCGAGAAGTGTGCGGACGGCGAAGCGATGCCGGAAATCGTGTATGCGTGGCCCGCTATGGTCGCCCGGGCGCCGTAGGCCGATCTCGCGGGACAAGCACAAGAAAACACGGTGAACATACTGGTGCCGCAATCGGCCACCGCGCTCGGCCACGAAGAAGTGCGTACCGCAGCACGACCCGAGGTGAGCATCTCGCCGTTTGGCGTAGCTGCGGAGAGCTGCACGGGTCGTCGGATGCAAGGGCACGAGGCGTGATTTGCCGAACTTGCTCTCTCGAACTGTGAGCAAGCCTTCCTTGAGATCGACATCGGCACGCTCAAGCCCGATCGCCTCGGACAGACGTATGCCGGTCACTGCGATCAGCCCGAACAGGTAATGATAAGTCCAGCGCCGCAGTCCGTTTGCGGGAGGCAGGGCACGTGCCGCCTTCAATAACGCCTCGATCTCCGCATCGCTGTAGACGTAGGGCTTGGCACGCTTCAGGGGTGGCAAGATCCCGGCGCGTGGCACCTCCGTCCCGGGATCGATGTTCGCGACATGGCGCGCGAAACCGCGTACATCGGTCAATCGCAAGACCCAGGATGCGTGACGATCGGGTGGCAGAGTCGCCCAGGCGACGGCGAGCTTCGTGGTGATGGTCACGGCCTTGCGCTCCTCCATGAAGGAGACGAAATTGGCGAGCCGCCGGGCCTGCTGCTGATACTTGTATCCAAGCCCTTGGCGCATGCTCACATATTGCTCGAGTGCGGATCGCAGAGTGGTCATTGCGCGCCTCCCGGCCACGGCAGGCTCAATGTGCGGAGTCTCTGGATATCCACCTTCGCATAGATGCGCGTGGTGTCATGGCTCTCGTGTCGCAGCAACTGGCCGATCTCTGACAAGGTGGCGCCGGATCGGAGAAGCTCGGTAGCAAGGCTGTGTCGGAAGATGTGGGCGCCGTGGTGGGCGTAGCCACGGACGCCGGCGCGCTCCAGGGCGGTCTTGGCGATCACCGTAATCGCGCAACCGGATGCAAAGCCGACGTGAGGCGCCGGCGTGCGCAGAAACAGCCGGCGACACGACGACGTCGAACGGCGATCCCGCAGGTAGGCAACGATGGCCGCACCGACGTCTGGAGGCATCGGCATTCGCGCTCGCTGCCGACCCTTGGCGCGAATCAGCATCTCGCCGGATCGCCAGTCGATATCATCCAGGGTGAGGGTCGCGACCTCGCCAGCCCGTAAACCGAGCTTCGCCAGCAGCATCAGGATGGCATAATCCCGCCGTCCCATCGTGGTGGCCCGATCGCAACCATCGAGGACCTTCTGGACCTGCGCGGCGGACAGATAGGTCGGCAGGCTTGCGAGCTTCCATTGCCTGACCGACGGTACGCAATCCGCCAGTGCAAGCCGAGTCACCCCCTTATGATGGAGGTATCGGAGAAATGCGCGCAGCGACCAGCACATCCGCTTCCCGGATTCCGCGCTCCCATCCCGGGCGTGGCGCTCGATGTAGCGGGTGACGCCCTCCCGGCTGATGTTGCCGAGATCGCGGGCACCAGCAGGGCATACCTCACGCAGGAAGCGGCGAATGGATGGCAGGTGGCAGATGATGGACCTCGGCGCCAGCCCGCGTTCCTGTCGCAGATAATCACTAAACCCCTCGAATATCTGGTGCTCCGGGGTGGTCGGCGGCAGTGGCGCAGGTGCAATCATGCCCGCCTCGCGCAACACCGATAGCAACCGCTTCAGCGCCGCCCGGTCGCCCGCCTGGATGCACAGCTTCCGCGCTCGGTACTTAAGGTACCGTTCGGTCACACGCTCATCGAGATCAGTCAGCTTCAGACCTGACCGGCAGCGCCGTGTTGGGCGCAACGATCGGCAATATACTCGAATTCTACGACTCGGGACTTATAGCTTTTTCGCTATCCAGATCGGTCCACTCGCCGCACGTCCATCTTGATGCGGCCGGTCTGCGCGCCGGTTTTTCACATTGACATGAAGCATGCACGATGAGCCTCATGACAACGTGTGCAATAGAAATGCCCGCCTCTTGCAGCCCCATTCAGGCATTGAACTGATCGCGGCAATCGTCAGCGAAAGATAGAGAAAGACGCCCAATGCGGCAGCGGGGGCGGACGGTCGTTGCACCTTCGCGTGCAATGTCGCGCTTGTGGCAACATCGGCGGGGGCGGAACAGGTTGCGCCTTCTTTCACACAGAAGTGCCGCCGCGCGGGCGGCTTTGTTTTTTATTCGACCTTATCGCGTCTCGGGCTTTCTGCGCCGTGACCATGTTAGCGAACGCCTGTTAATTGGCCACGCTGGCGTCTGGCTTCTGACAACTGCTGTTGGTCAAGGCTTCGCAATCTGCATGCGATTTGTCGTCAGGAGCACTATCAAATGAAGGTATTGTAGATCGCCTTTCTGAAAGCCGCGATGATGCGAGTGTTCGGACACTGGGTTAGGCGAAGCCCTTCAACTCGCCTGATAGTCGTTTCGCCCTGCATTCCTTGATCGCAGTGGCGAACGCATCTGCTGGCGCTTGCAGTGGGTTGGCTTATGCGGGGATGGCTTGTCGATCGGGTTCCGGCCCGGGTCTCACTGCGACAGGCGGCGGCGCGGCCGCGACGTTGCTGGCCCATCTGTAGAGCAGCACAGTGGGCCGGTGATAACGGGGCAGAATTCTCTTGGATCAAGATGTCCACGAAGCTATCGGGGAAGACAAGCTATCTGCCTGCGAACCAGTTTCGCGAAGCGCTCCGCACGGAGACAGCGTACCGTGATGCATATAGATTGCACCCGAAGCCAACTTCGCGACGACGCCCGGCGTCTTTATGTTGTCCCGCTGATCGCTTGCCCCGCAGGATGCTGTCGAACTCCCACATCAGCGATCAATGATCCCGCGCTCAGCGGCCATCCGGCGAGCGCCAGCTTCCAGATACAGACGCGCGGCGCGAATGCGCTTGGTCCTGTCCGGATCACTCTTGCTGAGCAGTCGCTCTAGCCGCACTCTCCGCCACGCTTCGACGCGGCGCAGTCGAAGCACCGTTGATGGCGGCTCAATGTGCCGGCCTACTGTCCTTGCGGCAACGTCTCACTCCCTCATTGGTTGTAAGGCTAGCCAAATTCATGCGCTCCGCCTAGCCGGTCACGATACGGTCTACGTCTCGCGACTGCCACTTCCAGACGTCCGCTTTTCAAGCACGGCCGCGAGAATGGTTTCTGCCCCCTGAAGGCGCGTTCAGGGTGGCCCAGGAACCCTCAAGCCACGGCGTGACGTCCGAGGTCGGTGGTCTCCAGCACGTTGTAGTCGGTCTTTCCCTCACGTCATATCTGAACGGACATGCTGTAGAAGCGCTGCGGAATTCCTTCCGGAGCCGCAAGCGACATGTCGGCAATGGCGCGCGCGATACGTTATTGCCGTCTTCACAGGGATCGATCGTCACGAACCACAGACGCGCGATTGCGGCCTTGATGAGCGGATCGATTTTCCCTTCGGTGTTGTACCAATCGAGAAAGGCAGTTATGTCGGTGTCGATCTTTTCAGCGATCGATGCTTCGTAGTGACGAGTTCTCGCCCGTGGTCGCCGTAGACGACCTGCATCGGTCCTGCTGAGGCATCGCGCGCACACCGCCGAAGGTCGTGAATGTGCTCTCGAGACCGGCAAACCAATGCTCCTGCCTCACGGCCCGGAACGCACGCACATGAAGCCGTCGCGAGTGGCCGAGCGCCACGAACACGAATGCCTTGACTTTCGCTCCTCCGAGCTCGACCAGGCGCTCCCCGAAGTCAATCTGCAGCTGTCGGCCCGGCGGCGTCTCAAACCGCGTCGTCGCCAGCGCCTCCGCCTTCAGCGCCTGGCGATAGGGCTGCACGGCACGTTGCAGCGTCCGCCGACTGACTGTCACGCCTTTCTCGGCCAAGAGGTCCTGGCGCACCACGTCGCCATTGCCGCGATGCCGAATGAGCCTCTCGCGCAGCCAACCCTCAAGGCCGTGGAGACGCTTCGGCCGCTCAGGCGACTTGAACGGCTTCACCCCGCCCGCCGCCACGTAATCCTTCGCCGTGTGATGGCTGCAGCCAAGCTGCCGCGCAATCCGCTTCAGATCCCACCCGCACGCTCTCAGGCGCAACATCTCCGCCACGTCATCCGGCGTCTTCATCGCTTGCCCCCGTGGATCACTCCACGGCAAGTCTTCAGTGATTTGTTCCTGCTTCATTCACTCTCTCCTCAGCTATCCGAGGAGGGGCAATTCCTCGTGACGCTGAGGGGGCAATTTTCCATGGCGCGCGACAACGATGGCGCTGCGGCGCAGTCCGTAGTGCTGATGGATCAGGGCTTGTGGACGCTGGAAGATCTTGCCGCCACGACTTGCCGAAGGAGAGAAATCCATTGCCTTTCTTCTGGCCGGGAGGAGCAAAGCCGAGAGATCCTTTTCCTCAAGTATCATCAAGCGTTTCGTACTTGATCAATTGCCGCCACTTACCTCCGTACCGCGCTTCATACTTGTAGTCTTTCCGGACGAGTCAACGACTCCCGCCGTAACGCGAGCGGGAAACGGTATCTGAACCGGATCACGATTCGGGAGCCGAGCGGCGTGTTGTCCTGCGACGATGGCAGCGATATTCTTCGCTGCGCCCATGGTAGCGACCGAATCGATTGGACGAATGAGAGGGGATGAGGATAGACGTGAGCAAGCCTCGTTGGCGTCCGGCCAGCACGACCGACATTGCTGCGATCATCGCGATCGCAGAGCGCATCCATCCCGATCTTTTTGAGCGGCCTGACGTGTTTGCGGAGAAGATGCGGCTTTGTCCCGACGGCTGCCGCGTGCTCGTCGGGGATGAAGGGATAGTCGGCTACGGCCTTGCCCACCCCTGGAAGCAGTATCAGATTCCGCCGCTCGATTGCTTCCTAGCAAGCTTGCCCGACGATGCGGACTGCCTCTACGTGCACGACGTGGCCGTGTTGCCCTTCGCCCGCGGTGGTGTAGCGGCGGCCTATATCCGGACGCTCGAGCAACTCGCACGCTCGTCGGGTGCAGTTCTAGCGTTGGTCTCGGTCTATGCCACGCGGCCGCTATGGGAACAGTTCGGCTTTCGGTCAGTCACGACGAATGCGGAATTGCGCGCAAAGTTAGCGTGCTACGGCGAAGCTGCGACCTATATGCTCTGGGATCTTGCTGCAGCGCAGTCTTCTCGCCCTCCCACGCCATCGCCATCAGAATCAGCTGATCAGGCACAGACCTAATCGTGTCGCGAGCAATCTCTTCGCGGACGGATTGTTCGAGTCTTCGAGGGTGGAAGATTTGTTCCTGTATTATGGCAGATAATCTTACGTTGTAAGCGTGCTGAGAAAGCCGCAACGCGTATGTGGGCCCACAAGGTAGAGTTGAATAACTTCGACCGCTGGCTCCAGGAAATCGACAGGATCACCGATAAGCAACGCGTTCTCTACGTTCACACGAAGTAGATAATATCCGACCCGCTGGGCCTGAACCTGGTCATCAGTGTACTGGCTCGGCAAAATTTTTCCGATGCGTCTGCCATCACCAAGGATTTAAGCATTATGGTGATCCAGGCAACGATACCTTGGCGGGCAGTGACCGCGGCGATTTGTGAGATTGTTTTGGCCCTACGCATTTCGTGAGTCCCTGTCGTTCAAGGACAATCAAGCAGCCGCCGCGGCCCTTCTTCGCAAATACCTGATCGAAGGCCGAAGCCAACGAAGCTACCGGGATTGGGGATCCCCGCGGCCGGGAATTCGTGGCAGACCCACTCGGTCGCGGAGGCGTGCATCCATCTTCGAGCCGTCCATCAGGATGAACTGGGTAAACTGGCCACGGCCGGCCAGCTCCAGAACGTCTCTACAGCCGCCATTAGGTTCGCGACGACGTCCAGCGCCTGCTCGCCGTCTTTGTCGTCGGCGACTCCGAAGGTCCACCTCCATTATCCTGTTGAGCGTCAGCAAGGCGTCGGCTTCGTCGCGGTCAGGGCCGCTTGTCCGCCAAGTAAACGATTTGCATGTGCCCTTCGTCCCACCATGCCGGCGGGGATGCTGCGATGCGAACGGGTGGACGCCCGGCCGGGAGCTGAGGCGAAAATGGGAGAAATACCGCTCGTTGTCTGATGGCGATGTCCAATCGCGAATTGCGCCCAGTGCGGCGCGTGCGCATCAAGTTCGATATGCGGGTTAACTGGCATCCCTGATCCCAAGACGGCAGAGATTGAGCCGCGCAGCCGACAGAAGCATCCACGGCAATATCAACTCTGACTTTCTGCACGGCGATGCAGCTCGCGATTAATGCTATCGTTGACCCGACGGACTGCACGAAGCTGCAATCTCGTTCGGGCTTTGCCGCTGGACGTCTTGCCGCCCATCTCAAACTGTAGCGCCATTCGCCTGCCGACGCTTCGTGCTGAATTGCAACGCCTCTGTGTTGCATAATTTCTTTCGACCTCACCACCGGCGTTTGCGCCGGTTCAGCACCGCGTCGGCCGAGTGCAGATTGAGGCTGATTCCTGAGGCAGCTGATCCAGCCCGCCAAGGAATGCGGCCTTCGGGGCGCGCGTGACCAAGTAGCAATCTCAGCTGCCAGGATTGTGTCACCGAGGAATCGAGAATTTGGAATATTTCATCGCATTATTGAATGATGGGCTCGGCTTCACCTCATTGGCTGGCCTTAACTTTCAAACGCGGCAGAAGCGGTTGATCAAAACTGTCGCGCCAAATGTCTTATGTGTCGTCGAACGCATCGATTTATTAGCTGCGAGCCGGGCGGTTGCCGCTTGAGGTCGCGGTAATCATGCATTGACGTTTCGGTGAACATGACCAGAGAGCAGTCTGGTTTAGCGATGGGAAGATCGACATCGAATAGAAGAGGATGCCAACCGAGGATGTAAGATTGAAATACTCAACTATTGCGTTTGGCTGCTCTCGACCTCTAGAGATCGAATAGCTTGAGCTCGCTCGGTCGGTCCAAGCGTTACGATCGCGAATGGGCGCGTCGACAGCACCTTCCTGAGAACGAAGCGAGCCTTTAGATGAATAGTGGAGAGCCGGTGTGAGTGCACTCGTGTGGAATCAAATCGGGAATGCAAACGAGCTGCACATAGTTGGGCGTCATTTGGCAACTATCGTGGTCGTAGGTCTTCTGGGGCGCGCCGGCTCGGAGAACATCGCAGGGCCTAGCCAAGGCCTCTTTGGTGATACCCGCCTGGCATCAATCGGCGCCCTATTATCAGCGCTCTCAAATAGGTTGCTCGGGGGCATTCAGGGCGGCCCTGCGCGAAAGGGCTGGGTGGCCGCCGAAATCGCAGGCGGAGATCGGCTTGTTTACAAAACCCTGCGAGCGGCTCAGAGGCCGTCGCATTCGGAGGTGTGATGTCTTCGGTCAACTCCATGCTTCACCTGGGTTTGAATCTTCATGGCGCTGGTGGGCACTCTGCCGCGTGGCGCTGGCCGGGCACAGATCCAGGCGCCTTTTTCGATATCGAGCACTACGTCCGGGCCGCGAAGCTTGCGGAGCACGGTCTGCTGGATGCCGTATTCCTCGCCGACACGCCCGCGATAAGTTCCGACATTACGCACGAGCCGCCGCTGAACGGGCTCGAGCCTACGTTGGTTCTCTCTGTGATTGCCCGCGAAACGGAGCGGATTGGGCTGATCGCGACCGCGTCGACAACCTACAATGAGCCATACAATCTCGCCCGGCGTTTTCAATCTCTCGATGTCATCAGCGGCGGCCGCGTCGCCTGGAACGCCGTCACGACCTCGAACTCGGCGACGGCTGCGAACTTTGGCGGTCATGAGATCGCACGAGCGGATCGGTACAGACGCGCCGAGGACTTCGTTGAAACCGTCCGTGCTCTCTGGCTGAGCTGGGGCGACGAGATGATCATCGCCGATCAGGCTGCGGGAGTTTACGCAGATCAAAGGCAATTCCGGCTACTCGACCCGGCTACGAATAGCTTCGGTATCCGAGGTCCACTTACGCATCCCGCTTCGTCGCAAGGTCATCCCGTCATCGTTCAGGCAGGCGGTTCGGAGCCCGGATTACGGCTTGGTGCCCGCAGTGCAGATGTCGTGTTTGCGGCAGCCGGGGACTTGGCAACGGCGCTGCAGGAGGCCGCGCGCCTGCGCGCGCTCTCTCGGCAATTCGGACGCTCCGCGGCTCCGCTCATCCTGCCAGGCCTGGTCACCTGCATCGGCGGAACCGAGGAAGAGGCGGCTCGTCGCAAAGAGCAGCTGGACGAGTTGCTCGATCTAGAGCGCGCCGTGGCCGCTCTTGCACGAAGCATGGGCGTGGCAGTCGAGAAGCTTAGCCTCGAAAGGACCATCCCGCAGGAGATTTTGCCCGATGCAGATAAGGTTCCGTTTTCTGTCGGCCACCATCGCACGATTGAAGTCCTCGCACGTCAAGGCCGGACGGTTCGCGAGATCATCAGTGCCGTTCAAGCGTTTGGGCATCGCCTGATCGTGGGCGCACCCGAGCAGATCGCGGATTCGATTGAGGCATGGTTCCGCGCCGGTGCGGTCGATGGTTTCAATATCATTCCGGACGTGCTGACGGATGGCACTCCGGCCTTTGTCGACAATGTGGTGCCCATCCTGCAGAAGCGCGGACTGTTTCGCAGAGAATATCGGGGGCAGACACTGCGAGAGCATTTCGGGATTTCGATTCCTTTCGAGCCGGCAAGAGCCACAGCTGGCTCACCGCTGTGACATTTCCTCAACACCAATGCTCCGGAGCCTGGATATGCTTTTACCGACTGCGCGACCCACGAGGCGCTTCACTGGCCAGTCGAGCCATCTAGCAAGAAAGATGGCGGTTACCCTTGCCGTGCTCTCAGGCCTGTCTCAATGGGCACCCAGCGTTCGTGCTCAAGAAGGGGTAGCCGTGAAGCGGGGAGGCGTTATCCGTTATGGGCATTTTCAAGAGCCTGCCTGCCTGTTCGGCGGGTGGGTGCAGCAATGGTACCTGCAACGCCAATACAGCGACAATCTGGTTGCTCGCAGCGACGACGGCAAGATTGCGCCATGGTTGGCCGAGTCCTGGACCATCTCCGACGACAAAAAGGTGTACACATTCGAGATAAAGCCGAATGTGAAGTTCACGGACGGGACTGCTCTCGATGCGCAGGCCATCGCTGACAATATCAACGGGTGGCTCAGCAATGACCCCGATCTTCGCAATCCCACTGCTGCTCCCTATCTTAGCGACAGCTTCGAATCGGCAAAGGCAATCGCTCCTCAGAGGCTGCAGGTAACCTTGAAGACGCCGTTCCAGCCCTTGCTCAATGTGTTCGCCCAATCCTCACAAGGCATTCTGTCGCCATCCGCGCTCAAACGTGGACTTGCGGTGAATTGCGAGAATCCGGTCGGCTCGGGTCCTTTCATCGTCGACAAGTGGCGCCATGGGCGGGAAGTCACCTTCCGCCGCAATCCTGACTACAATTCGGCGCCGGCCACCGCGAAACACCAGGGCCCGGCTTACGTTGACGGAATAAGCTGGAAGTTTCTGCCAGATCAGACTGTCCGATACGGCTCGCTGATCACAGGCGAGACCGATGCCATATACGATATCCCGGCCATTGCATGGAAAGACGCTAATTCCCGCTTTGGAATATTGCGGCATATTACCGGCGGCACTCCTCTACGCCTTGCGTTGTATGCGGCCAGGCCTCCTTTTGACGACGTGCTCGTCCGCAAGGCTTTCGCTTATTCTACTGATCGAAAGGCCGCGGTTGACACATCCTTTCTTGGCTCTTTGCCATTTGAAGGCAACGGTGCGCTAAGTCAAAGCTCGCCGGAATACCTGCACGAGCTCGGGCGGGCGTATACGTACGATATTCGGCAAGCCAATCAGCTGCTTGATCGGGCGGGTTGGACTGAGCGCAACCGTAACGGCATCCGTGTCAAGAACGGCAATTCACTGACGGTGCGCATTTCCTATTCGAACGCTTTTCTGAAGCCCGATGGCGAGCAAGCCTTGCAAGTAATCCAGCAGCAGGCAAGGGTGGCCGGTTTTGACGTACGTCTTCAACCCACTAATCCCGCTGATTTCTTTGCCGGACGAAATCTCGGCCCCGACGATTATGAAATCGTGCTGCTCTATTGGGTTGCACCCGGCGCCGAGATCTTCCGGATTTCATGGAAGCCGGACCAGAATGGTGAACCCAATCGATTCAATCCGTCGCGCTTCCAGGATTCGGCGCTTTGGGGGGTGATCCAAAGGGCGGAGCAGAATTTTAGCAGCGCTGAACGTGCCGGTCTTTATCAGCAGGCGGAACGGAAGATCGTGGATGAGGCTCCTGTGATTGGCTTCACGGTGCTGGACGTGACTTTGGCCACCAGCCCCAATCTGAAAGACGTATGGCTGGACCACGGGTCGGTGGGCGAGCCCGTCTTCTATGACGCTCATTTTGATGAAAGGAAATGAGGCCGTGAAGCTCGTAGCCCAAAATCCGCTTGTTTGGTTCGCGCGCCGCATACTCTCCGGCGTGGTTGTCGTGTGGGCTGCAGCAACGTTTGCGTTCCTCACGCAGTGTTTGCTGCCAGGCGATCGCGCGCAGATCATCATCAATGTACGGAGTGGTAACGTTGGGCCGGCGCCTCCGGCAGAGCTCGCAGCTGTCAATGCGCAATATGGATTTGATCAACCGCTCGTGGTTCAGTATGCGAATTACATATGGCGAATCCTGCACGGAGATCTTGGTGAATCATACCAGCAGCATCGACCCGTCGTAGGAATCATCGCAGAGCAGATTGGTCCGACTATTGTTCTGGCGATCGCCGCGCTGCTGACGGCATGGGCTATTGCCGTCTTGGCCACCCTGTTGATCGCCGGCAGAGACAACATATGGTCGAAGCTGCTCAGCGGCGCGCAAATCTTCCTGGCAACCGTACCGCCTTACTGGCTAGCTACAATTCTGCTCGTCGTCTTTGCGGTGAACTTGCGGATCTTTCCCGTTGTTGGGGAAAGTACTGCCATGGGACTCGTTCTCCCAACCCTTGCGCTGGCTCTCGAACTGTCGGGCTTTTTCGGACAAGTCGTTCTGAACGAGTTCACGCGCGTGCTCGAGCAGCCCTTCGTTACGTCCGCGCGAGCTCGAGGTATGAGTGATTTCGGCGTCAGACTTCACCATGTCCTGCGTCATGCCGCATTGCCCGGCATTACGTTGTCAGGTTGGGCTCTTGGCAAGCTTCTGTCGGGGGCGATCTTGATAGAGATCGTTTTCGCCCGCCAAGGCCTGGGTGGAGTTCTCGTCGCAGCGACGTCCTCGCGGGACGTTCCGATTGTCTCGGGAGCTGTTTTGATCTCGGCGGGCCTATTCGTTCTTCTTAGTGTGATTGTCGATCTAGCTTACCGGATGCTCGATCCGAGGATGAAGCTGACATGAGCAGGTTCGCGGAAGTCACGGTGTCTCAGCCGCTCAGAGAAGTCTTGGAATTCATCTGCAATGTTCCCTTCCGGGTTGCTGCCTCGCTTGCCATCATTGGCTTCTTTGTCCTCGCGGCCATCGCGCCAAAGGTGCTGCAGACGCACGACCCACTCGCTATCGATTTGAGCTCGTCATTGCAGTCGCCTTCGACCGTCCATTGGTTGGGTACAGATCAATTGGGCCGGGATCTCTACTCCCGTGTGCTGGAGGGGGCTGGCCAATCGCTTGCCATCGGACTTGGTGCGACCGCGCTGAGCATATCCGTTGCACTCATTCTCGGCGTCGCAGCCGCACTTTTCGCTGGCGTGGTCGACAGCATTCTCACCCGGATTTTCGACGTGCTCTTCGCAATTCCCACGCTCTTGCTCGCCCTGGTGTTCGTCACGGTCTTTGGGCCGTCGGTGCTGACTGAGGTCATAGCCGTCGGAATCGCCACGGCGCCAGGCTATGCGCGCATGATCAGGGGCCAGATGCTTTCTATCAAGGGTACCGGGTACGTGGAGGCAGCCAAGGCGCTCGGACATCCGTTTCCCCGTATCGCCTGGAGGCATATTCTTCCGAACACGATGAACCCCCTGACAGCTATGATGACAATCGGCGTCGGTCAGGCGATTATCTGGGCGTCGGGGCTAGCCTTTCTAGGTCTTGGCGTTGCTCCCCCGGCCCCTGAATGGGGCGCGCTGCTCAATGCCGGGCGCAACTATGTGATCTATTCCTGGTGGCTTGAGGTCATACCCGGACTGGCCGTGACGATCTTTGCCCTTAGCCTCACCATTGTCGGAGGCCACCTGCAGGACCGTCTGGAAGGAAAGGCTTGAATGTTGCAGGCTCCTCCCAGGCCGGTCTCGCAGCAGGCAGACCTCCTCACGGTCGATTCGCTGCGTGTCTCCTTCGGGCGCGACATCGCCACGAAAGTGGTCGTGCGCAATGTATCTTTCTCCTTACAACCGGGGCGGTGCCTCGCGATCGTCGGTGAGTCCGGCTCAGGAAAGAGCGTGACCGCGCGGGCTCTCATAGGCCTAGCCGGTCGCCACGCCAGGGTCCATGCACGCCAACTGAGCTTCGATGGGACGGACCTGATCGGCCTTAACGATCGTGGCTGGCGGCGCATTCGCGGCAGCGGGATTGGCTTCGTACTACAGGATGCACTCGTTTCGTTGGACCCGCTTCGCCGGATCGGCAAAGAGATTGGCGAGGGCTTACGCCTGCATGGTGCCGTATCATCACGCCAGGAACTCGCACAGCGCGTGATTGCTCTCCTCAAGCTCGTCGGCATCCCTGAGCCCGAGATCAAGGTTCAGCAACTGCCGCATCAATTGTCCGGCGGTCAGCGCCAACGGGCTCTCATCGCTGGAGCACTTGCGCTCGAGCCACGCGTCCTCATCGCCGATGAGCCGACCACCGCTCTAGACGTGACAGCGCAAGCTCAGGTGCTGGCACTGCTTGAGGAAACCAAAACCCGGGGTAAAGCTCTGATCCTGATCAGTCATGATCTGGCGGTGGTCTCCCGCGTGGCGGATGAGGTCCTCGTTATGCGTCAAGGCGAGGTCGTCGAACGCGGTACCGCCGCTCAGATATTTGCAGATCCACGACATTCCTATACTCGTCAGCTGCTGGATGCCGTGCCATCAGGCCGGCCGCGCGGCTCACGCCTCTCACCATCGACCATTGGCGGACGAACGCACCCACCCGTGCAATTGCTGCCGAGATCTCGTCCCATCGTGCTCGAAGCCACAAGCCTCGTGAAGCGGTTCAGCGGCCCGGATGGCGCTTTACGGGCGGCCGTCGACGGTGTCTCCTTCGAATTGCGATCCGGCGAGACATTGGGCATCGTGGGTGAGTCCGGGTCGGGAAAGTCCACGATGGCGCGCATGGTCCTGGCCCTCGAGGAACCCGACGAGGGCGCCGTTCAGTTTGAAGGAAAGGCTTGGACCAAGCTTGCCGAACGTGAACGGCGGGCTCGCCGACGGTCGATATCGATCATTTATCAGGATCCGCTTGGCTCGTTTGATCCACGTTGGACGGTCGGCGGCATCTTATCCGACAGCCTTTCGAGCAACGTCGAGACGTCGACCAAGCGTCAGGAGCGCGTCATCGAGCTGCTCGATCTAGTCGGATTATCCCAGAGCCTGCTCGACCGGCGACCGATCGAGCTCTCGGGCGGTCAGCGCCAGCGCGTCGCGATCGCCCGCGCGATTGCACCAAATCCTGCCGTGATCGTCTGCGATGAGCCGGTTTCGGCGCTAGACGTCTCGATCCAGGCCCAAGTCCTGGACTTGCTCGGCGATCTGAAGGCTCACCTCGGCATAAGTTATCTCTTCATCTCCCATGATCTCGGCGTTGTTCGTCATATCAGCGATCGCGTCATCGTGATGCGCCAGGGGAGAATTGTCGACTGTGGCGATACTGAAGAGATATTTCTCAATCCACTATCTGAATATACTAGGAGCCTTATCGCCGCCATGCCCCGTCTTGTGCGCGGTCCTGAGATAAGTCGTTCGTCAACGATTCTCGAAAGAGGCATCGCGTGAATGCTGCCGAATTCGACTTTCTGGATCATAAATAGCCGATCTTCGATCGCCGAAGTATTACCATTTTGCGCGCCAGTTTGATCACGATTGCGGGCTCGTTCATCGCTCCGCCGGCACAGTGTGTGGTACGCGGTGGGTCGGCCGGCGCACGGAGCTGGCCAGTCGCGCTCGTACACTCCCTGTTCGCGAATCGACGGTTGGAACGTGCCGAATCCCTTGACTATGTGCCCCTTCTCGGCCATCGCGCGTCTCGCGAGCGAGCTCGGAACTTGGTTTTTCGATATCCTTGCGAACCTGGTGCGATCCCCGACAAGAGACGGCTTTTGTCGGGTTCAAAACACTTGGCGTCGATCCGATGATCTCGATTTCATCGCATTTATTCAGCCCCTTATTACAGCTGATCGGGTGGCACGGTCATTGCTCAGGTAATTCCGAGTACGGCGCTACATAAGCGATCACTTTCGGCCCCAAGCCGTGGCTTCATTTTGAGAAAGAAGCAAGAACGAGAACTTCGCGCATTCGGTTGACGGATGCATTTGCCGGGAGAGAGCCGTATCAAGCCAAATCGCGTCTTTGGGCATATTTGCATAGTCGTTGAGCTTGCGTCGTTGACGTTGGCGGGCCCGGTGGATCATCGCAACAAGCAGTGGTGGAGGGGCCATGGTACATTCTGTCGACGCGCGCACCACCGCGGCTGCGAAGGCCCGCCGCACAATTGCTGCGTCATCGACCCATCGATTCGCGGTTTGGCAGACCCCCGGTGTGACAATCGCTTAAGCTTACCCGCACTTGCCGAGTGACAAGAGCTTCACAACGAGAAGCCGACTCGCAATCCGGGCAATATGGAATCGTCGACATGTCGCAAACGATCGACGCTAACATCGAGTGCAGCGCAAATGAAGAATCAGAGAACTGGGCCGGGCCGATAAAAAACGTTTCATCCGATGGAGAATTTGTTCGATACTGGAGCCGAGCTTCTGATCGGCCGCGCGCAGTGGCGGCCGTTGCGAGGCGAACTGAGGAGGCTATCAGAAGAACGGGGATTGGCCTGCAGCTATCCTCCGAGAACTTCAGTGGTCTCGACCTATCCGATTTCCCGTTGCGGCGCTGCACCCTCAATCGCGCGCAACTCTACGGAGCAACGTTAGATCGGGCAGACCTTTCAGGGGCGAACCTTATCTGTCCCGGGCTAGAGAGAGCAAGCTTCCGTGGCGCCAAGCTCGATTGTGCGTATATGCACGCGATTGCAGCACAAGTCTGCAACTTCGATGATGCCAGTCTGCGCAATGTAGTTGATGCGACCGGCAGTCTGTTTCACGGTTGCAGCATGAAAAGAACGCGTTTTGATAACGCGATGCTCAGTGGACTTCTCGCCTATCAATGCGACGCGAGTTACGCTGTATTCGATGGGGCGGAACTGCAAGGCTCGACTATTAATGAGTGCTTCCTTTCTTCCGCTTCTTTTCGCTTTGCCAAATTGAGCCAGGTCACGATCACGAAGACGTATCTTGCGGCTTGCTCTTTTTTTCAGTCAAAGGGTGACTGCTTATCGATCGTGCGTCCCACGTCGGTCGACGGCCTTGTCCTGGAAGGCGCTCATCTTCCGTATCTGAGACTCTCAAAGGTGAGCGGCCGGATTACGGCGAGAGCACTGAGCGCCCCATTTGCTGATCTGCATCTGTCAAATCTTTCCAGGATGGAGCTTGAACAGGCAGAATTGACCGATGCACGGCTCCTGTCCGTAAACTTGTCCGACGCGAACCTCGTCGGTGCCGTGTTGAACGGTGCATCTATTCGTTCCTGCCAGCTCGATGGAGCGGACCTGTCCCGGGCATCAGGCGAAAGCATTTCGATAATAGAAAGCACCATGCGAGCCGCCAAGTTTGTGGGCTTTCGTGGCCGCTGTGCGTTTATGCGCGACTGCGATCTTGAGAATGCAGACCTATCTCAGGCTTACCTCTACAGGTCGATACTTACCGGTGACCCCCCGCAATCAATGGCATTGGATCGCGCAAATCTCGAAGGATCCAATCTAGTGCAGGCATATCTCGCTGCGGGAATGACCGGCAGTAACCTCGAGGCTGCGCGCCTGGCATACATTCGCATGAATCAATCTTCCTTGCGCGACGCGAACTTGAGTGGAATATCCCCCTTTCAGGCAAGCTTCGTAAAGGTCGATTTTGCGGGCGCAACGATAACCACATTCGAGCCGCCGTTCTTTGCAGATAGATGTCCGGGACTACAGACCGCTCTGAAGGATGGTCCGCCGCGCGAGCCGGAAACCTATCTGGCTGAGTTGTCGTCGTTGATGAGACGTGGTCGAGCTGGATCGACCTGATTGTTTCAGAGGGCGCGAAATGAAGACCTGGGAAATACAATGTCAGGCAGACTGGGTCGATTGGGACCGAGCCCTTTTGTGAGGTGAGACATGAAACTCTCGTCGATGTTAGCTGACCGTGCGCGGTCGATGCGGCGCTCAGGCCAAGTCTTCCGTAGTCTGAGCGATGGGACAAGGCCGTCCTTGTGTTCAGAAGAACTGGATCAAGTCACATGCATCTAGATTCCCTTTCAGCAGGCAGGGCCTTCCTCCGGGAGGTCGCGAGAACAGGCCAGACGATTGGCACGGTGCACACTTTGGGCGCTCTGCACCGCGGCCATGCAGAACTCATCAGAAGGGCGGCAATTGAGAATGACGTTGCAATCGTCACGGTCTACCCGAACAAGAGCCAATTTGAACCCGGTGTTAGCTACGAGTTCAATCTGGACGACGACATTGGGCTTGCGCTACGCGCGGGAGCAACCGCCGTGCTTTCGTCCAGCGATGCCGAGATGTTTCCGGCGGGCTATCGAACGTTTCTAACGCAAGACGACTATGATCTGCGTCTGGACGGGCCCGAGGAACACTTGAAGGAAGCTGTTACCGGTTCCATCCGCTGGATCTGCTATGCACGCCCCACTCGCAGCTATTTTGGCTTGAAAGATATCGGTCAGGCGATCTTGGTAAAGCGCGCCGTCGCAGACCTGCTTCTTGACTGCGAAATACGATTTGTGCCGACGGTGAGATATAGGAACGGAGTCCCGATTTCGTCGCGGCTACGACGCTTTAGCCGCTCTGAGCTCGATGAGCTTTCGTGCCTCTTCATGGCACTGAACCATTTGAGGAAAGAGATCGCTAAAGGGACGTCCTGCATCAAGGATCTGATAGCATCAGCCGCACCTCTGATCACATTCCGACAGTTTAAACTCGATTTCGTTCGGATCGTAGACGCTGATAGCTTCGAAGATCTGGAGCAGGTCAAGCTCCCTTTCATAATCATTGGTGCGGCAATGGCTCATGGCCTCAGGGTCTTTGATAGCATCTACGTTCCCGATCAGGATACGCTCCTGGAAGGTCCCGCGGATATTTGGATTGATTTGCCTGAGGAGCCGTAGCCGAACCATCCTGCGTGGAAGCAGCATGCGTCGCCATCGGCGCGTTGCAAATCGACTCAATCGAGGTGATCGAGCCGAATCCGTTCGCTCTCTCCTCTCGGATCCTGGTCATGAACGCGCCGCGACCCACTCGAGCCATGCTGGAGCGCAGGGGGCTGTGTTATGAGTGCGCATCCTGGCTTCGCCGGCGAATTGGCGCCACCAGATGGTGAAAGACGCGCGCTTGAAGCACCACTCGGGTGGAGTAAACGCCTCGTTCTTGGCATTCTAATCGAGTCCGGGTTTCCTTGTATTCGGCCTCGAACACGTCGGATGGCTTGTGAGGGCCTATTGCGGCGAGGTCCCCGAAAAGGTCTCCAGGTTCTTGTATTCACCAGCTAGCCGCACGGCCGTCGGCAGATGCTCATCCAGCTTCAACGCCGCGTAAACCGCCGGCACGATGCCGGCGACCAGCGCCGTGGTGGCCGTGAGGTATTCGTACTTGTTGTCGCCTTTTAAGATTTCCCAACTTGCAAGCGCGCCAAAGATGATCGGCATTACAAGGAACACAATGCGCGTAGCGCCAGCGCGCGCTAGACCATGAGGGTGTTTGACGTATAGGCACCCTATTCCTAGTATTTGCTGCACGCCCCACTTCGCGGCGAAGCGCTCAAGTGCCGCCGGATGAAGGACAGCCTAGCTCTGCACTTGACGGAACCCTTCCGTCCACTTGACTTGCCCCCGCAAGCGACCGGGTTCGCACTCGTCGTGCTACGGACCAAGCGGATCCGGATCCAGCGTCAGGAATCTATCGTCGACCTCGATGCCGAAGCCGTCGGGCGTCTTGCCGTCGGTAAAGTTCTCGGCCGCATGCGCCATCCAACCCAACGAGATGTCAAAGAGGCGGGCTTCGTTTTCCGGATAGCTACCGCTGACATCGGAGTGGTTTCCGGCGAACCACACCTGCTGCAGCCAATCCGGATGCTTGAAATGTCGCGCAAGGGCTGCCCCGCACATTCAGTGCGAGAGCGGGCCTTTGTCGGCACTTGCTGCGCCGATTGTCGGTATTGAGACTCAACGCCAGAAACCTGACACTACGCGCCGCTACGGAGTGCCTGCTGGGCCTGCGAATTCACTTCGGCACGCGATTTGCTCTGTTCACGCATCATCACCAATCGCAGTGCGATGGTCTTCGGGACGGACACGGCGCTGGCGCTGGTCAAGCTGGAGCTCAAGGCGGTGTTCGGTTCGATCTTCCAGCGCTTTTCCGCGCTCCGTCTGACCGTGGCGCCTGAAGAACTGAAGTTGCGCAAGGAGATCATCCTGGCGGATTCGAGGAGTTGCCGGTGCTCTGGTGATGTGGTGGACGCCCCCGGGAATCGCGATCTTCTCCGCAATTTGCCGGCGCGCATGGCGCGCGCCGATCAGCCAGCCAACAGGTAACCAGGATGGACGTGCAAGAAACCACGGCAACATGCGGGGACGCATTCGCTGAACTAGCGTCGCCAGCGTGCATGCACGACCCGTATCCGTTCATGCGCTGGTTGCGCGAGCACGATCCGGTGCATCGCGCGGCGTCGGGCCTCTTTCTGTTGAGCCGCCACGCCGACATCTATTGGGCGCTCAAGGCCACGGGCGATGCGTTTCGGGCTCCGGCGCCGGACGAACTGGCGCGCTATTTCCCGCGTGCGGCGACCAGCCTGTCGCTCAATCTGCTGGCGTCCTCGCTGGCGATGAAGGACCCACCGACGCATACGCGTCTGCGCCGGCTGATCTCGCGCGATTTCACCATGGGCCAGATCGACAACCTGCGGCCAGGCATCGCGCGCATCGTCGCCGCGCGCCTGGACGGCATGGCGCCCGCGCTGGAGCGCGGGGAGGCGGTGGACCTGCATCGGGAATTCGCACTGGCGTTGCCCATGCTGGTCTTCGCCGAACTGTTTGGCATGCCCCATGACGACATGTTCGGGCTCGCCGCCGGCATCGGCGCCATTCTGGAAGGCCTGCGCCCGCATGCCAGCGATCCCCAGCTCACCGCGGCGGACGCGGCCAGCGCCAGGGTGCAGACCTACTTCGGCTGCCTCATACAGCGTAAGCGCACCGACCCGCGCCACGACATCGTGTCGATGCTGGTCGGCGCACATGACGATGATGCCGACATGCTGTCGGATGCGGAGTTGATCAGCATGCTGTGGGGCATGCTGCTGGGCAGCTTCGCCACCACTGCTGCGACCATCGACCATGCGGTCCTGGCGATGCTCGCGTATCCCGAACAGCGGCACTGGCTACACAAAGACGCCGTGGGGGTGAAGGCATTCGTCGAAGAAGTCCTGCGCTGCGACGCGCCCGTCATGTTCAGCTCCATTCCGCGTATCGCCCAGCGCGACATCGAACTGGGCGGCATGGTGATCCCGAAGAGCGCGGACGTGCGCATGCTGATCGCGGCCGGCAATCGCGACCCCGACGCCTTCGCCGATCCCGACCGCTTCGATCCCGCGCGGTTCTACGGTACCAGTCCTGGCATGTCGACCGACGGGAAGATCATGCTGAGCTTCGGCCACGGCATTCACTTCTGCCTCGGTGCGCAACTGGTCCGGGTGCAGTTAGCCGAGAGCCTGCCGCGAATCCAGGCGCGCTTCCCCACGCTGGCCTTGGCCGAGCAGCCGACCCGGGAGCCCTCCGCGTTCCTTCGGACGTTCCGCGCGCTGCCGGTGCGGCTGCATGCGCGGGGGAGCTGAGATGCGCGTCGTGGTCGACCAGGACCTGTGCGGAACCAGCGGGCAGTGCGTGCTGACGCTGCCGGGCACCTTTCGCCAGCGCGAACCAGACGGCGTGGCCGAAGTGTGCGTGGCGACGGTCCCGCAGGCGCTGCACGCCGCCGTGAGGCTCGCGGCGAGCCAGTGCCCGGTCGCCGCCATTCGGGTCATCGAAAGCGACGCTGGCGATGGCGAGCGCGCCGGTGCCGACCCTGCGCCTTCTCCAGCGGAGGGCCGAGCGCCATGCCGCGAGAGACCAATGCCATCCAGGAGGACACGATGGGACGGTTTGCAGACAAGGTGGCCGTGGTGACCGGCGCAGGCATCGGCAAGGCATGCGCCGTCGCTATCGCGCGCGAGGGAGGCAGAGTGGTGGTCGCCGACATTGATGGCTCGGCGGCCATCGCCTGCACTGCGCAAATTGCATCCGAAGCGGACCGCGCGCTGGCCTCGGCCACAGACATCGCCGATGCGCACGCGGTGGCAGCGCTGTTCGAAACGGCGGAGCGCCACTTCGGTGGGGTCGACCTGCTGGTGCATCTGACTCCGCGCGACCGCGGGATCCTCGACCTGGACCTGGCGGTCTGGGATCAGACAATGGCGACCAATCTGCGCGGCACGTTGCTCTGCTGCCGGCAGGCCATCCCACGGATGATCGGCCGCGGTGGTGGCGCGATCGTCAACACGTCGTCGTGCCAGGGGCTCAGCGGTGACACCGCGCAGACGTCCTACGCCGCGTCGAAGGCGGCGATGAACATGCTGTCCGCCTCGCTCGCCACCCAGTACGGTCATGCGCAGATCCGCTGCAACGCGGTTGCACCGGGTCTCATCATGACCGATCGTCTCCTCGCCAAGTTGGACGAGTGCACGCAACGGCATCTGCGGCGGCACCACCTCCTGCCGCGCGTCGGCCGCCCCGACGATGTGGCTGCGCTGGTGGCGTTCCTGCTCTCCGACGATGCTGCGTTCATCACCGGCCAGGTCGTGTGCATCGACGGCGGCATGCTGGCGCATGTGCCGACGTACGCCGACGGTGGCAACAGCCGCGCCGCGCGGCCTTCCGGCGAGACCGCCGAAGCGGACACGTCGCCGCGCTGCTGATGGACATGATGCTCAACCCGCTGAACCGTCGGCATCGGCTACGGCACGACATCCCGGTCGTGCCCGGCGCTTTCCCCTTGGTCGGTCATCTTCCCGCCGTCGTCTGCGACCTGCCGCGCCTGCTGCGGCGCGCGGAACGGAGGCTGGGCAGCCACTTCTGGCTGGATTTCGGCCCTGCCGGACACCTGATGACCAGTCTGGATCCGGATGCTCTCGCACTGCTCCGGCACAAGGACGTATCCTCGGCGCTGATCGAAGACATCGCGCCCGAATTGTTTGGCGGAACGTTGGTTACCCAGGACGGCATCGCGCACCGGCAGGCGCGCGATGCGATCCAGGCGGCGCTTCTGCCCAAGGGGCTGACCCAGGCCGGCATCGGCGAGCTGTTCGCGCCCGTCATCCGGGCGCGCGTGCAGAGGTGGCGCGACCGCGGCGACGTAACCATCTTGCGCGAAACCGGCGATCTGATGCTTAAGCTGATCTTCAGTCTCATGGGAATCCCCGCGCAGGACCTGCCGGGATGGCGTCGCAAGTACCAGCAACTGCTGCAGTTGATCGTCGCGCCCCCGGTCGACCTGCCCGGACTGCCCTTGCGGCGCGGCCGCGCCGCCCGTGACTGGATCGATGCGCGGTTGCGCGAGTTCGTCCGCGCCGCGCGCGAACATGCCTCGCGCACCGGGTTGATCAACGACATGGTGAGCGCCTTCGATCGCAGCGACGATGCGCTTTCCGATGACGTCCTGGTCGCCAATATCCGCTTGCTGCTGCTTGGTGGTCACGACACCACCGCCTCGACGATGGCCTGGATGGTGATCGAGCTGGCGCGGCAGCCTGGGCTGTGGGACACCCTGGTCGAGGAGGCGCAACGCGTGGGCACGGTGCCGACCCGGCACGCGGACCTGGCGCAGTGTCCGGTCGCCGAGGCGATGTTCCGCGAGACGCTGCGCGTGTATCCGGCGACGCCGCTCCTAGTGCGTCGCGCACTGCGTGAATTGAGACTCGGCCAACGGCGCATTCCCGCGGGCACCGATCTGTGCATCCCACTGCTGCATTTCTCCACCTCGGCGCTGCTGCACGAGGCGCCTGATCAGTTTCGGCTGGCGCGGTGGCTGCAACGCACCGAGCCGATCCGGCCGGTGGACATGCTGCAGTTCGGTACCGGCCCACACGTCTGCATGGGCTACCACCTGGCATGGCTGGAACTGGTGCAGTTCTGTATCGCCTTGGCGCTGACCATGCACGAGGCCGGGGTGCGGCCGCGGTTGCTAAGCGGCGTCGAAAAAGGCCGGCGCTATTACCCGACCGCACATCCGTCCATGACGATCCGCATCGGATTCTCATGAGCTGGCATCGCATGCCCCTGTGGCGAGCCAACGGCGCCGGCGACGCGCAGCATTGCTGCACTCGGTGCGACGCCGACAACACCCTGGCGGCGGGGCTCGCCGTGGCGGTCTCCTGTCAAGGACAAAAACAACATGCAGACCGGTTCCAGGCCACAGGACGACAGAACTGATGATTCCGCGCCCGGCGGATCGGGCACGCAGGCGCGCGGCGCATCCGGCTTGCTGCTCCCCGAGATCTGGATGCAGGACGGCGCAAAGCGGGTCGAACTGGAGCTGGCGCGTCTTCTCTGCGCCGAACATGACGGTGAGACCGAGCTGATGGCGGCGATGCGCTACGCCACCTTGCATGGCGGGAAACGTACCCGCGCCTTGCTCTGTCTGGCTGCCGGCGCATTGGCCGACACACCGGCGCACATGCTCGAAAACGTCGCCGCCGCCATCGAGATGATGCACGCCTGTACCCTGGTTCACGACGATCTGCCCGCGATGGACGACGACGTGCTTCGCCGCGGCCGTCCGACCGTGCACGTCAAGTTCGGCGAAGCGACTGCGATCCTGGTCGGCGATGCGCTGCAGGCGCACGCCTTCCTGACCCTGGCGAGCCTGGATGCGCCGGGCGACAACCGTATCGCGCTCGTGCGCGAATTGGCGCAGGCGGTGTCCGCCGAGGGTGCCGCAGGCGGGCAGGCCATGGATCTGTCGCTGGTTGGAAAGCACGTCGAGCTGGACAGGATCGTGGCGATGCACCGGATGAAGAGCGGAGCGCTAGTGCGCGCGTCCGTTCGCATGGGCGCGCTATGCGCAGTCGCGGATGATGCCGCGCACGCTGCGCTGTACTGTGCGCTCGATCATTACAGCGCTTGTTTCGGCCTGGCGCTGCAGGTGATCGACGACATTCTCGACGTGACAGCGGATACCGCGGCGCTGGGCAAGACCCCCGGCAAGGACGAGGCGGCGCAGAAGCCGACCTGCGCGTCGTTCATGGGGCTGCAGGCAGCACGCCAGTTCGCGCTGGATCTGTTGCGCGATAGCGGGGAGGCTATCGCGCCGCTGGGGCCGCGTACGGAGCGGTTGGCGCAAATCCTACAGCGGACCAACGCGTATCTGTTCAAGCATGCGCCATCCGCATGAGCGCGCCCGTCCGCATGGAGGCGCCCCCGTGGCGTTGCGATCGGCCGGCGGCAGCGGTGCATGCTGCACTGTGTCCCGAGTTCGCGCCGCTGATCGCAGCGGTTGGCCAGCATTGCCGCGGCGCACGTGGCGCGCGGCGCGCAAGCCTATGCGGCCGTCCGGCGCTGCTGAGGCGCCGGACCGCGACGGGCCTGCGGCGACGTGCGCGGCGTCTGCCCGATTCTGGTTCCCGTCAATCGTTTGCAGAAGGAACATCCCGCGTGAATGCGCTGTCCGAACAGATTCTTTCCGAATTGCGCCGCCTGCTGAGCGAGATGAGCGATGGTGGCCGCGTCGGTCCGTCCGTCTACGATACGGCGCGAGCGCTGTGGTTCCACGGCAACGTCACCGGTCGGCAGGACGCATACGCGTGGCTCCTCGCGCAGCAACAGGCCGACGGCGGTTGGGGAAGCGCGGACTTCTCGCGGTTCCGCCATGCGCCCACGTGGGCGGCGTTGCTGGCATTGCAGCGCGCCGATTCTCTTCCCGGCGTTGCAGACGCAGTCCAGGCTGCAACCCAGTTCCTCCAGCGCCAGCCCGATCCCTACGCGCATGCGGTGCCGGAAGATGCGCCCATCGGCGCGGAGCTGATCCTGCCGCAGCTTTGCGGCGAGGCCGCATCCTTGCTGGGCGACGTGGCGTTTCCGCGCCACCCGGCGCTGTTGCCGTTGCGGCAAGCGTGCATGGTCAAGCTGGGGACTGTGGCAACGTTGCCGAGCGGCCATCCATTGCTGCACTCCTGGGAAGCCTGGGGGACGTCGCCGACCACCGCATTCCCGGATGACGACGGCAGCATCGGCATCAGTCCGGCGGCCACCGCCGCGTGGCGTGCGTACGCCGTGACACAGGCGAGCACGCCGCAGCTCGGGCGCGCCGATGAGTATTTGCAGATGGCATCGCGGGCGACGCGCAGCGGCATCGAAGGTGTCATTCCCAATGTCTGGCCGATCAATGTGTTCGAGCCATGCTGGTCGCTGTACACCCTGCATCTGGCCGGGCTGTTCGCGCATCCCGCGCTCGCCGAGGCGGTGCGCGTGATCGTCGCGCAGCTCGACGCCCGCCTGGGCGTGCGCGGTCTGGGCCCGGCCTTGCACTTTGCGGCCGATGCGGACGACACCGCCGTTGCGTTGTGCGTCCTGCGCCTTGCAGGCCGCGACCCGGCGGTCGATGCGTTGCGCCAATTCGAAATCGGCGAGCTGTTCGTCACCTTCCCCGGCGAGCGCAATGCCTCCGTGTCGACCAACATCCATGCCCTGCATGCGTTGCGACTGTTGGGAAAGCCCGCCGTCGGCACCAGCGCCTACGTCGAGGCCAATCGCAACCCGAACGGTCTGTGGGACAACGAAAAATGGCACGTTTCGTGGCTGTATCCCACCGCGCATGCGGTCGCTGCGCTGGCCCAAGGCAAGCGCCAGTGGCGCGATGAGCGCGCGCTGGCGGCGCTGCTGCTGGCGCAGCGCGACGATGGCGGCTGGGGCGCGGGTCGCGCGTCCACGTTCGAGGAAACCGCCTATGCGCTGTTCACGTTGCACGTGATGGACGGGAGCGAAGAGCCGACAGGGCGCCGGCGCATCGCGCAGGCGGTGGCGCGTGCGCGGGAGTGGATGCTCGCCCGCCATGCGGCGCATGCATTGCCGCAGACGCCGCTGTGGATCGGCAAGGAATTGTATTGCCCCACACGGGTCGTGCGCGTCGCCGAACTCGCCGGGTTGTGGCTGGCGCTTCGTTGGGGGCGGCGCGTCCCGGCCGAGGGAGCGGAAGCGACGCCATGATCCAGACCGAACGCGCGCTGCAGCAGGTGCTGGAGTGGGGGCGTTCCCTGACCGGATTCGCCGACGAGCATGCCGTGGAAGCGGTCAGGGGTGGCCAGTACATCCTGCAGAGCATCCACCTGAGCCTGCGCGACACCAGCGCCCGCACCGGCCGCGATCCGCAGGACGAAACGCTGATCGTGGCATTCTATCGCGAACTGGCGCTGCTGTTCTGGCTCGACGATTGCAACGATCTTGGCTTGATCGCGCCGGAGCAGCTCGCCGCGGTAGAGCAGGCGCTGGGGCAGGGCGTGCCGTGCGCGCTTCCCGGATTCGAGGGCTGCGCTGTGCTGCGCGCTTCGCTGGCCGCGCTCGCCTACGATCGTCGCGACTATGCTCAGCTTCTCGACGATACCCGGTGCTACTGCGCAGCGCTGCGCGCCGGGCACGCGCAAGCGGCGGGGGCGGAACGCTGGTCTTACACCGAGTACTTGCACAACGGCATCGATTCGATCGCCTACGCGAACGTGCTCTGTTGCCTGTCGTTGCTGTGGGGGCTGGACATGGCGACCTTGCGCGCGCGTCCGGCGTTTCGCCAGGTCCTGCGGCTCATCTCCGCGATAGGGCGCCTGCAGAACGACCTGCATGGACGCGACAAGGACAGGTCGGCCGGCGAGGCCTACAACGCGGCGATTCTCCTGCTGCAGCGCTATCCGGCTATGCCTGTGGTGGAGTTCCTCAACGACGAGCTGGCCGGCCTTACGCGCATGCTGGACCGGGTGATGGCGAAAGAACGCTTTCCCGCGCCCTGGGGAGCGTTGATCGAGGCCATGGCGGCCATCCGCGCGCAGTACTACCAGACCTCGACCAGCCGCTACCGCAGCGACGCTGCGGGGGGAGGCTAGCGTGCGCCGGCTTCGTCAACGGCGAGATCAAGCGGCGGACCGAAGTGGTCGGCATCTTTCCCAATGAGGACGCCATCACCCGTCTGGTCGGCGCAATCCTGTTCGAGCAGAATGACGGGCGGGGCGTCGAGCGTCGACGCTACATGACACTGGGAACCATCGCCCTGTTGGGCGATGATCCCGCCGTGAGCCTTCCGGCTATCGCCACTGACCGATCCAGGCCCATGCCGGCACCCGCACTCAGCTACACCACGCTGCGGGGCACGATCATACAAGAAGGCTCAAGAACGCCCACAGAACCGTTCTTCGGGAGGTTCCTTATCGATTTCCGGCCATGGGGGCAGTCTGCGTGTCCGCTGCAGGAAGTCGGCGGCTCCGCGTCAGGTTCTCGACAGATATCGCACATAGAGCAGGGTTTCCAGAGGCGATCATAGCTGGCGATCGCTGCAAGAATACTGGAGCGCCCGGTCGGAGTGCTTCGACGCGGCATTTTGGGCGTTCACGATAGTTTTCTGCTGGGTTCGATGCTGCCGAGTCGATTCCGTGGCAAATCACAACCGACCTCAGGCTTCAAATTGGCCTATAGTCCGAAAGTGAGAACGAATGAAGTTCGAATCCACCAACTGGGTGCGTCAACAATCGGGCACTGCGGGCCCGCAAGAGAGCTCACCGGCTCCGTCCACAGATGCGGCGGCCTTTGAGCAGCAGCTGAGCGAGATCGCTGTCCCGTCTGCTCCCGTGCTCATGCAGGTCCGCGCCCATCAAGCGGAGGCATCGCGATCTGAGGCGAATGCCGGAACGGATGAGGCGGTGCTGGGCGCCGCAGCGCTCCAGACCGCTCAGTCAAATTGGGTCTTGGTAGGTCGCAGCAAGGAGCCGCTTTATGCTAAGGATGCGCGCCTTGTTTCCGGCCTTAGGCAGGCGCTCCTGGGAGCTGCCGAGAGCACCGCCACGAGCTACGTCGGTTATCTGCTCAGCTTGAGCCGCTGGCTCTTTGCAAAGGACAAGCCGGGCATTGCTGATCGGCTTCATGACGAGTCGATGGACAAGGATGTCGAGGAGTTCATAACCAAAGGTGGGACGGCGAACGTCCGTTGGGCACTAGCTCGTCTGCGGACCTCTCAATTGACGGGGGGAGTCGTACCGATCGCAGGCCGCCCTGACCTCACTCCTTATCCCAGGGATGGACTTCTCATCAAAGAATACAGACAGCAAGCGGTGGCGGCCGGAACTTCAAGTACCGCCAAAACCTATGCATCCATTCTCACGGATTTCAGCCACTACCTTCGTGCAAACAACAAGCCTGGCATTGCTGCTCGGCTTCAGGACGAGAAATGGAACGAGGACGAACCGCTCAATGAAGAGATCAAGCGCTACAAGGACGCCGGGGGTAACAAAAGTATCGGCGCGGCACTTGATCATCTGCGTAATGGAGCGAGAAAACTCAACGGTCCGCCTTTTCATCCCGAAGACGCGCCCTTGATTTCCGGACTTCAAGAAGCACTCGTTAAGGCTGGGTACGAGGAGATCACCGTTAAGACGAATTATGTTCGTCCTCTTCGCAGATTCAGCCAGTGGCTCTTTGCAAAAAACGAGCCGGGAGTGGCTGCTCGGCTTAACGACGAATCGCTCAGCAGCGACGCTGCGATCTTCGATCAAGGTCGCAGGCACCTCGTTCTTACCGCACTAGATCGTCTCCGCGCCTCTCAGTCGCCGGGCGGAGTCGCGTCAATCATTGCCCGGGCAGGGGGCATTGAGGCCGCGGCTAAGCAGGGCGCGTCGCAGCCCGCCTTCAGTTGGCCAGCGGCACTCGCTGAGGGGGATGATCGAGATTTATTCTATGGGACGGTCGACGAGGCCGGTGCATCGTCGTGTCTTCAGCCACCGCGGCATGGCCCGGCATTGAATCCTACAGAGTCCCCTCATCCCGTGAACTGGCGCCATCAGGACGACGAGCTAACGGATGAGCGTTACCGCAACATCCTCATGCCAGGCGAGCAGATTCCCATCATGCGGTCGAGCGGGCACCCATCTACGCCGCCTCCGCACAGTCAAGGCGGTGGAACGATGCTGAATGCCTCGGCGCTACCGCCCGGCCATGCAAAATTGGTTTTCGCAGGTAGCAGCCTAGATCCTGTTTATTGCGAAGATGCCTCTCTTATTGAGGGGCTGAGGCCGGCACTCATCAAAGCTGGGGCCTCCGAGAGCACGGTCGGTCGCAATCTACGTGGTCTTTTCAGCTTGGGGCATTGGCTCGTGAAGAACGACAAGCCGGGCATTGCTTCCCGGCTTTACGACAAGTCGCTGGACAAGGATGCCCAGGAGTTCGCCGAGAAGGAGGAGCAGGCCATCGCTGCCCCACTGGATTATCTTCGAGCCTCCCAATCGCCGGGCGGCATCACGCCGTTTGCAAGCCGGGTTGAGCGGAATCCCTATCCCCAGGATGCGGATCTCATCAAAAGGTACAAGGAAGAAGCACCCCCAAGCACCGCCAACACCGCCAGGAGCTATGCAACTCTTCTTATCGATTTCAGTGATTACCTCCGTGAAAACGATAAGCCCGGCATTGCTGCTCGGCTTGGCCACGGCTCGCTGGATAAAGATGTCAATCGGTATAAGGAGGTGGACCCCCATGGCCGCAGTAAAGCCGGAGCCGCACTGGCTCATCTCCTGAAGTCGCCGGCGGGTGCTACAGCGATCGAACTCCTGCGTCATATTCGCCCCCTGCCTGATCTCGAAGACGCGGTTCGCGCCGAGATGAAGCCGACCCTCTCCGCGGCTGCGCAGCACAGCGGGTCGAACGGAGCTGTCAGCTGGCCGAAGATTCTGCCTGCGAACCAGCAGGATCTGCCTTTAGAGACGATGGACGGACCCAGCCCCTCGCCGCCTCCGCAGGGCGACGCGGTTGAGCGGCCGCTGATGCAGATCCCATCCCATCAACTGGCGACGTCACCAGCGCAGAGACAAGCTCCGGCGTCGTCGCCGGACGAGCTGATCGGCGAGCAGCTTCCGGCCGAAGACGCGGAACTCTTGACGAGGTTTCGCGTGCACGCCGAGAGGCGCAAGCTTACCCCAGGGGCCATCAACAACAATGTTTCCGGACTTGGGACTTTTGTCCGCTGGGTTAACGCAAGTCATCGGGGCCCTGTAGCTTCTCGGCTGCGAGACGGTTCATCGCTCGATGAGGAAATAGCGAAGTACAGGAGCTTGGGCCGTGACCCCCAGAACCGCATTAGGTCGGCTGTGGACGTTCTCCGGCGGCTGCTGCGTGGGGGGGAAGAAGTCGAAGCACCCGAACCCCGCGTCCTCGGTGCCCCCCGTCGCCTAGTTCCTCATCCAGAAGATGCGCCCCTCATCGAGGGCGCGCTGAGCCAAGCTCTGAAAGATCTTAAAACTCCGACTGCGAAGCTGAGGCAGTCCGCGCAACAGCGGGCGAGGCGTCTTCGTGCGCTGAGTGCGTGGCTGAGAGGAAATGGCAAAGGGAGCATCATCGGGCGGCTAAACGGCTCCAGCAGGCAGCAGGTATCCCTCGACAATGACGTAGTAGCATTCCAATGGACTGGAGGCAGAGTACACGGTCCCGATCTGTCGCATCTTCGCAGCTACTTGAAACTCGTCGAGGCGAACCGAGAGCTGGGGCTGCCAGGCCCTGAGCAGCCGAGCTCGCCGGCCGCGCAGGGCGATCGGTTTTCCGGCTCTTCGCGGGATCTTCCCTCAACGCCGGCCAGCCTAAGCGCTGGAGCTTGGGTTTGGTTGAGTGAACAGCTGCAAGAACCAGGATCACCATCCAGGCCCGCGTCAAATGCTAAGGGCAGGCTTGAGCCATTTGTTGATCTGAATGCGCCACCGCCGTCCGAGTTGCGCGAGGATGCTCAGTTTGCGCCAGCCGATCCTTCCAGGGTTCGCTCAGACACCTACGCTGGTCTTGAGCCATTTGTTGATCTGAATGCGCCAACGCCCTCCGAGTTGCGCGAGGATGCTCAGTTTGCGCCAGCCGATCCTTCCAGGGTTCGCTCAGACACCTACGCTGGTCTTGAGCCATTTGTTGATCTGAATGCGCCAACGCCCTCCGACTTGCGGGACGATGCTCAGTTTGCGCCAGCCGATCCTTCCAGGGTTTGCTCAGACACCTACGCTGGTCTTGAGCCATTTGTTGATCTGAATGCGCCAACGCCGTCCGAGTTGCGGGACGATGCTCACTTTGCGCCAGCTGATCCTGCCAGGGTTCGCTCAGACACCTACGCTGGTCTTGAGCCATTTGTTGATCTGAATGCGCCAACGCCGTCCGAGTTGCGGGACGATGCTCACTTTGCGCCAGCTGATCCTGCCAAGGTTCGCTCAGACACCTACGCTGGTCTTGAGCCATTTGTTGATCTGAATGCGCCAACGCCGTCCGAGTTGCGGGACGATGCTCACTTTGCGCCAGCTGATCCTGCCAGGGTTCGCTCAGACACCTACGCTGGTTCTGTATCATTTGTTGGTCGGGATGCGCCCAGACCGCAGGTGATTGATCTAAATCCGCCCACGCTGCCGGAGCTGCGTGATGATGCTCGTTCTGCGCCTTTCCCGCGCACATCCGCCGATGCTCAAATCGGGGCTATGGATCCGACAGCCTCCTCCTACGGCCGCAGTAGACTAGAGCTCGGTGCCAAGGAATGGCTGGGCGACAAGCATATCAACAGGGATTACGAGCTCCTAGCGGAGGAGTTGCGGCGGAGCCGTCCGGAACTCGCCGCCCTGACGCAGTTCGTGGACCCCCTGATAGCTCACTATCGACTGCGCTTCGGCGCCGAGCCCGACATGCTCCGCGCGTTGAAGCGCATCGGCTACGATCCAAATGGTAATGGTCCCGACTTCCTGTTCCTGCCAGTGAACGACGCTATGGATCCTAATCGCCCCGGCACGCATTGGTCGCTGCTGCTCCTTGATTGCCACACGCAAGGAGAGCCGGTTGCCTATCACTACGACTCTGTCCGGGGACACAACCACGAGGCGGCAGCGCAGCTCGCACGACGGCTGCGTGCCCGCCTGGAGTCACCCAGCATGGCCCAGCAGCGGAACAGCTATGATTGCGGCGTCTTTGTGGTGGACGGCACGCGGGCGCTGGTTCGACGATTGGCCCAAGGAGAGCGGCCAGCGCACGAGCCGCTGCACCTTGACAACCTCGTCGCCAATCGGCGGTCCCTCCAGATTCGACTGGCTCATCCCGGCTTGGGCTAATGGAGCTGGCTGGAGTGGCTCTCCCGGACACTACACCGGGGGGCTCGCCCAAGCGAGCCGCCTGTTTGGCCGCGGAAGCCGAAGCCCAGGGGGCCTTGCTGATCGAGAAGCTCAAACTCACGATCAAGAAGCTCCGCCACGAGCAGTTCGGACAGTCCTCCGAGCGACGCGCATTGCTGGAGCAGCTCGAGCTAAAGCTCGCCAAGGTGGAGGAGACCGCGGCGCAAGCTAGAGCATTCGCCGATCATGTTGCAGCGTATCCTGCGGCGATGAAGTAGTTGCGGCATTCGGTTGCTGTGAAGCGATCAATGATGCCACCTTCGCGGTCCAGAGGCCTTCGACGGTTCGTTTTGCGGCCTGACGCAAGAGCGCTTTGAGCTTGGCGAAGGCATTCTCGATCGGATTGAAGTCAGACGTACGCATCCGGCGACGGCCCTGGTCAGGTCGCTTTGGGCGGATCGCCGATTGCGATTAGGCGGCGTGAGCGATGCGCGGAGGGCGCCAGTTCCAAGGCAGGAGTTCGTGGATATGCCTGGAGGGATGATCTGGCAGGCGGGCCAGTAGGGAATCGAACCTTTGACGGCGGTCTGAGGCCTCTATCAAGGTCCATCTCCCCGTGCGGAACTCACAGCCGCCTTGATCGCGCTTGCGACACGCGCCACATCGGTGCGCTTCAAGCCGGCGACGTTGATGCGGCCAGATGTCGGCATGTAGATGCCGTGCTTTTCCCTTAGTTTCAGCACCTCGGTCTGTGAGAGGGGCAGAATGGAAAACATGCCCTCTTGCGAGCCGATGGCGACGGCATTCGACCATCTTCCTCCCAATGCGTCGACGAAAGATTTTCGCAACGCGAGGAGGCGATGACGCATCGATTCCAACTCTTCACGCCAGTCCCGGCATAGTTCGGGGGAGCTGAGGATGGTCTTCACGATTGCGGCGCCGTGATCGGGCGGCATTGAGTAGCTGGCGCGGGCGATAGCAACAAGATTGGACCGAGCAGTCTCTGAAGCTGATTGCAAAGACGCGACCGCAAACACCGCACCCGTACGCTCGCGATATAGTCCAAATGATTTCGAGCAGGACACCGCGACAAGCGCCTCTGGAACGGCAGAAATTGTCGAACGAAGCGCGGCGACGTCTCCGTCGAGCCCGGCACCGAAACCCTGATAGGCAAGATCAATCAACGGCGTAAGTCCGCGCGCAGCGATCATCGCGGTGATCCGACGCCAGTCGTCCGCCGTCAGCACAGCGCCGCTCGGGTTGTGACAACAAGCATGGAGCAAAACTGCGTCGCCGGGCTCGGCCTGGTGTAGTGCATTCATCATGCTGTCAACTAGAATGGTCTGCGAGGCAACATCAAAGAATGGATAAGTCTCGACCGAGAGACCGGCACCCGAGAAAATTCCTGCATGATTTGGCCAACTCGGTTGACCTAGCCAGATCTTACCCTGTCCGGTCCCGCGAATCAGATCGGCAGCGAGCCGCAAAGCACCCGAGCCACCGGGTGTCTGCACACCAGAGGCGTGGATGGTTGCCGTATGCCCGCCAACCAACGACCACAGCAAATCAAGGAATGTTTGATCACCCTCCGGCGCCACGTACGCCTTAGTGTTCTGGGTCTCGCAAATCAGGTGCTCCGCAGCCTTTACGGCACGAAAGATCGGCGAATGACCGGCCTCGTCGCGATAGACGCCGACCCCAAGGTCGATCTTGTCTGGTCGGGGATCTGCGTCAAAGAGCCCAATCAGCGCAAGCAGGGGATCGTTGGGTTTACGGCTTAATGTTTCAAACATTGTCGGCTTTCTTGATCGAGCGGAAACCGGCCGCATTTGACCGGATGGTTGGCTGCGTTCAGAAGTCAGAGAGTCGCGGCGCAAAGTCACGCGTCATAGTCGCGCGTACTCCTTGGCGCGACGTCCGTTTTGCAGGACGAAGTTTTCGAGTTCTGGCCGCCCAGCGCCCGCGCACGACAACGGTCCCGGCTTGCGACGGGCTGGGTCGCGATGGCCCACCACGCATCAGTTCGGGTTCAAGGTGTTGCCAAATCGAATCGCTGCCGAAATCGGAAGCTTCCGCAGCTCGGGATGGCTCTGCCCGCGATGGCGCGGGTGCGATCTCCTGCCAAATCCGATCCTGGTCGTAATCGGGGGCTTCGGCCAGCGCCTGCAATGCGCTCGGCTCATGCTCAAAGCCCGCTGAATCGGAGGACCGTGGTGCGTCGGGCCGTGGGCTCGTGTTCGCTGGGTCTGTTGGGTTGAAATCCATGCTGTCTATCCTCTCAAATGACTGAGCCGCGCGAGCCCTCGTTCGACGAAGGTCGTTCGCGTTGCGACCTGCGGAAAACTATTTCAAAGGCTCGCGTTGAGCGCCGGCCTCCGAGTTACGGCCAAATGGTGCCAAGCACGCTTCCGGTCGAGCATCGAGTACCCCGAAAGGTGCACGTCCACTGCGTTCACTGGACGGCATCGCCGTCTAGGCATCCGCGCTTTCATGGTGTGGCGCTCAGCTTTCCAGAAGCTGACGGGCAGATGGATTTAGGCCGATAGGACAAGACTGATTTTCGTCGTAAACTGCGCAGTGCCACGGTGAGTAGGCCGGGGAACTCTTGCCACCGGCACCGGGTCACCGGAGGCGGTCGTCCCGCCCCCGGTTTCCAGAACGTGGCGTATGGATTTACCGTACCGACGCTCTTCGACAGTTGGGTCACAGCACTGCAAGCGCCTGCAGCTCCCCACAAGGGAGGCGTAGCCTTCCGCCACTGGCATGCACGGCGCCGATATCGGTATGTTGCACTCGATCGATTGTAAGAATCGATTTGTTGCACACTTCAATCCCTGATCGCCGCGTAACTAGCCTCGGCATCCTAGAAGAGGTGCCGTTCGCGTTTTAGATTTCATTTCGCGGAGGTTGCGCCTCCTCGTAATCACCGATCTTGCGTAGCCCAGAGTGCCTTCCAAAAGCAAAGCCGGAGTGTCAAACGCCATCCGGAACTGCTCCCTCATATTGCCTTAGATGAGAATGTTACCGAAGCGCACCCTGGTGTCTTCTGGATCGCGTGACGCGAGTCGGAGCAAGCCGCTCGCGAAGCGCGCCCTCCAGATCGCCCGGAGCGAGCGGCTTGCGGTGATTCGGCGAAAGAACCTGTCGGCATTAGATAGTAAGAGACGAAGCTTGGACCGATAGTTTGATCTCTGTGCTGCTGATGAGCTGTCGAGCGGAATTTGATCGCCAGTTCTTCACCAATCGCTGCACCGTACGCCGCTGATGGCGGCCGAACCGACCGGGCGCATGCGCTTGCAGGCGGGTGAGAAGATCGACCGCGGACAAGTGCGGAGCCGCGGTGAGCCATTCCTCAATGATGGGAATGTAGGGGTCGAGCATCGATGGCCGACGTGGCACAGGTTTGCGCCGCACGTAGCGGCGCCGATGAATACCCCGCTGCTCACCCTGTTTCCAACATCGCCGAGCTCGCGGGCAAAGCCCGCCAAGTCGCTTTGCACCGGCGCGACAGCCATCGTTAGCTTTCCAGCCCGCTGATCAACGCGCTTGCGCGGCTCATTTTGAGCATCCCGCGTCTGTGCCAGCAATGCCACCGGATCAGGCGTGCGGTAAATTTCCCGCAGCCGACGTTTGAGTGCCTCATCGAGCCGCGGGTGGACCAATGCTCCCTATGGGAGTCGAATCGGTTGATGTTGGATGACGTCGCCTCTTCAAGACCTCTTACAAATAGAATATCAAAGGCCTTCTCGAATTGCTCTTCTTGCCCGGTGGCTTGCTCGTCATACTGAATGTGAGGTGCGGGTACTTCTTTCATCTTCGCATCATCCGCTTGAAAAGATCGGCCGCGAGACGTCGGAAGATGCTAGATATGCACGAAATACCTCGCGCGAACACGACTTGTATGATGGCTATCAGATCCTGCAGTATCATCTCAAGCAAATGCGGTACAGATCGTACGTAGATCCATCTGGCTCAACGGGACCGAGTCTTCTCTGAGAAGCTCCAACGATACGCCTGCGCTATCAAGATCGACCTTTGAGCTGTCGATTCCGTGTATATTTATTTCTTGCAGGCTAAGTGGACTTCGCAGTGCCATTGCCCTCGGCGCTGCTGCCTTGGCGGCGGCCCTGTCGTGCTCTCTACACAGCAGGCCGCTCGCCTACTCGACGCCGATGCTGAAGGGGCAGATTGGCGGGAAGTTGCGCGCGTTGTTCGCCGCGAGCCTCACAGCGGTGCGCAGCGCCCGCAGGACCGTCGCCACGCACCACTTCGGCCACGTCGTCCGGTTCGCGCTGGCGAAATTCTTCGCGATCACCACGCCACCCAATTCGATGTCGCGCTGGCGATACGCGGAATGGAGCTGAACATCGCGGGCGCGTCGCACGGCTTTTTTGCCGCTGTCGCGCCTGGACGGACTCAAAGAAAACGGCCCCGGCGGGGCGGGCCAGGGCCGTCAACTTGGAAGGTGCGTCAGCCAAGTGGGGTCAAGGAAGACGCGAAAACAGTTGTAGCGATCAACCGACCTCATGTTCAACTGTATCAAGGTTTAGAGCTGGTGTAGAGCCGTAAGCCTCCTGTGCCGGCCGGCCTGCCGTCCTTCCTCAGGCGGCGTGATGGAGAGCCCTGTCGACGTGCTTCTTGACTTGCCCGCGCATGTCTGTCGTAACCCTCTGGCCGAGCTCCCACAATTCCTTGTTCTGGTCGAAGGCCTTGCGGGCTCGCTCGGTGGACAAGGTCAAGACCTCGGACGCCGATCCGCTGCCAAGCAGATGGGCGAACAAATCGAACGCGAAGGCGGTATTGGCGTGAGAGATTTCGAGCACCTTGAGCCCGTAATCGGTCGCGACGCCCGCGTTGCGCGAGTACGTTTCGCTCAACGCCTCGGTCATCTGTTCAGAGGCTGTGCGCGCTCGAGCAAAGCTCTCCACAGCTAGATCGCCGACCACTCCGGGCAATGCGATCTTCGGGAAACCCAACAACGGCATTCCGAAGATGTTCGTGCCGTTCACCGTGACTTTCATTTCACCTTCACTCAAGGCGCAGTCCCCTTCTCGCGCGAAAGCATTCCTCGCAACGCTTGCATGCGTCACGACAGCGCTGACGCTCCGTGTTCGATTCTGAGTTTCGGGTGAGCTTCGATCCCGCCCCGACACTACTCTGCGGGACGAAGGCGCCACTGTCGGTTCGGTTTGCGACTCTCGCGGACAATTTTTTGAAATTGTCAAATCAAGCCAACGTATATTTATGGAGAGTGTTGTGCATAACGTGCGTGCTGTGAGCAGCGGAAGGCTCCTGTATCGGCGTGAGGTTGTGCGAAGCATCATCGGCATTGGCTGCGCGACGCAGAGGACCTCGGGCAGTTTGCGCGCAAACAAAAACCCTGGCATCGCTGCCGGGGTTTTGCATTTCTTGGATCGCTTGAGCGCGAACTTTAGAAGTCCATGCCGCCCATGCCGCCGCCCGGAGGCATCGCGGGGCCGCCGGCGTTCTTCTTCGGCAGCTCGGCAACCATCGCTTCCGTGGTGATCAGGAGCGCGGCCACGGAGGCGGCGTTCTGGATCGCGGTGCGCACGACCTTGGTCGGATCGATGATGCCCTTGCTGACGAGATTGACGTACTCGCCGGTCTGACTGTCGAAGCCGAACGCGTACTGATCCTTCTCCAAGATCTTGCCGACGATGACGGAACCATCCTCGCCCGCGTTGATCGCGATCTGGCGGGCCGGAGCCGACAGCGCCTTGCGCACGATCTCGACGCCGGTCTTCTGGTCGTCGTTCTTGGTGCGGATGCCCTTGAGGTGCTCGGAGGCCCGGAGCAGCGCGACGCCGCCGCCCGGGAGAATGCCTTCCTCGACAGCCGCGCGGGTCGCGTGCATCGCGTCATCAACGCGATCCTTGCGCTCCTTCACCTCGACCTCGGTCGCGCCGCCGACGCGGATCACCGCGACGCCGCCTGCGAGCTTGGCAAGACGCTCATGCAGCTTCTCACGGTCGTAGTCCGAGGTGGTCTCCTCGATCTGCGCCTTGATCTGGGCAACGCGGGCGTCGATGTCGGCCTTCTTGCCGGCGCCGTTGACGATCGTGGTGTTCTCCTTGTCGATCA
>Ga0315911_1000024_pt1 | contig 97712 bp, 83 predicted proteins | sample Edanod1MG_FD_207737 | JGI IMG/M metagenome (GOLD analysis project Ga0315911, IMG submission 207737) | Root nodule microbial communities collected in Santa Monica, California, United States - Edamame nodules 1 | ecosystem: Host-associated > Plants > Roots > Nodule | place: USA: California... | reverse complement strand
CGCTCACCCGCCAGAATGCGACGGACCGCCTCGAGCTTAAACTCTCGGCTGAAAACACGGGGCGATTTGCTGGACATACGTTCTCCGTTAGAGAACTGTCCCTAATTTCCCGTGTCTCACTTTTGGGGTGCACTCCAATAGCATTTTCCCGGATTTCGCTTCGCTGCATCCGGGCTACCGATCCCTCCCCTCTCCTTGACTCGCTCCCCGGCCGCGCCCAGAACCACTGGCAACGCAATGGAGGAGCGCATGTTCAAGGATCTGTTTTCGCTGAAGGGCCGCGTCGCACTGGTAACCGGGGGATCGCGCGGCATCGGCAAGATGATCGCGGCCGGCTTCCTCGCGCAGGGTGCCGCCAGGGTCTACATCACCGCGCGCAAGGCAGGTCCCTGCGAGGCGACCGCCCAGGAGCTGTCCGCCGCCTATGACGGCGAATGCATCGCGCTGCCGATCGACATCTCGACCGTCGAGGGCTGCGAAAAGCTCGCGGGCGAGATCATCAAGCGCGAGCCGAAGCTCGACATCCTCGTCAACAATGCCGGCGCGGCCTGGGGCGCGGACTTCGACGAATTCCCGGAGAGCGGCTGGGACAAGGTGATGAACCTCAACGTCAAGTCGATCTTCTTCCTGACCAAGGCGCTGGCCAAGCCGCTGCGCGCGGCGGCGACGCACGACAGGCCGGGCAAGGTGATCAACATCGCCTCGATCGACGGCATCTTCGTCAACCCGATGGAGACCTATTCCTATGCCGCGAGCAAGGCCGCGGTGATCCATCTGACGCGCCGCATGGCGACCCGCCTGGTCAAGGACAATATCAACGTCACCGCGATCGCGCCCGGCGCCTTCAAGTCGGACATGAACCGCGCCGCGCGCGACCACGCCGACGAGGTCGCCAAGCGTGTGCCGGCGAAGCGCGTCGGCAGCGACGAGGACATGGCAGGCACCGCAATCTATCTCGCCTCGCGCGCCGGCGACTACGTCGTGGGCAACACCATCGCGGTCGATGGCGGCGTGGTCTATGCGACGGCAGGGCTGGAGATCGCGGGCTAAGCGGCCGCGCGACCGACCTACGGCAACGGCTCCGCCGAAGGGCGGGGCCGTTTTTGTCGCTGGTTCACCTGCTTCCATAGGGCTGTCCCTCTGGCGTTGTCATTCAAATGCATTACATTGGATGTGAGTGAAGGAGATCGCTATGGCTTCGAATGCCCTGGTCCAAACCCGCATCGATGCGGACGTAAAGGAGAAGGCCACCGAGGTTCTGGAGAACATGGGTCTCACAGTATCCGACGCCGTGCGGATTCTGCTGACACGCACGGCCAATGAAGGAATGCTTCCACTGGAGCTCGTGAGCAACAGCCAGGCTTACGACAGCTGGTTTCGCGAGAAGGTGCACCAGGCGTTGGCGGATACCCAGCCCGGTCTCGATGATTCCGAGGTCGAAGCGCATTTCGCGCAACGCCGCGCCGCCGCGCTTCGAAAAGCGACAGGGCGTAAGCGGTGAAACTCGTCTGGTCGCGCTTCGCGTTATCCGATCGCGACGACATTTTCAGCTACATCGAGGCCGAGAATCCTCGTGCGGCCGTCTATGTTGACGAACAGATTGCTGATGCTGCGCGGCGCCTGCTCGACTTTCCTGACAGTGGCGGCCCGGGCGTGTCGCCGGCACGCGCGAGTTGGTCATCCCGCAAACACCTTATGTCGCAGCGTACCTTGTCGACGGCGAGACTGTTCGCATCTTGCGCGTGCTTCACGGCGCGCAGATGTGGCCCGACGAACTTACAAATGACGATTGAGGCCAGGCTCCGTACCGGCATCTGATCAAAAAAGAAAGGGACGAGCCCGGGACCTTTTCGGCTCGCCCCTTCCTGTTCTCTCCCTGCGGAAAGAAACCGTTAGGTCACGATGCGATTTTCGCATCACGACCTAATCTGTTGCTTAAGCATGATCTCTTCGGAAAACCGCTTCACACTTTTCCGGATCATGCTCGCGCCGATCAGCTCTCGATCCTCACATATTCGAAGTCGCCGGGCTTGTTGTCGATGCCGACCTTGGGCGCCGAGATCCACGAGGCGAACTCGCCGGGTTCGGTCACCGGCTTCATCAGCGAGGCGATGAAGTCGCCGTCCGCGGTCGACGGCAGCCAGTCGTTCTTGCGCTTGGCCCAGGTGGCGTCGTCGATCAGCAGGCCATCGGGCGTCGCATGGACGTCCTTGAACTCGCCGATCTGGCGGTGGAAGGCGGTGTTCGGCACCGCCAGCTTGTAGTCGATGCCCGCGGTCGAGATCACCTTGTTCCAGCGCAGCATGCCCTTGACGCAGTCCTGCGTGTAGTCGTCGCGCAGCCGCATGTTGAGCGCGGTCAGCGCCGGCTCGTCGACCATCTTGATCTGGCCGTCCACCATCTTCATGACCGGATAGGTCGAGCTCTTGAGCTGGTGGTCGTCGTCGATCGTGGTCTCCTTGTAGCGGCCCTTGATGCCGGCGTTGAAGGCATTGGCCGCGTTGGTCGACACTTCCGAGCCGAACAAATCGAGCGACAGCGAATAGTGCAGGTTCAGCTTCTTCTGGATGGTCGGCAGGTCAATCACGCCAAGCGCGCGGATCCTGGCGATGTCGTTCGGATCGGTGATGCCGGCTTCCTTCATCGCATCGCAGGTGCGCTGCACGACGCGGGTGATGCCGGTCTCGCCGACGAACATGTGGTGGGCTTCCTCGGTCAGCATGAAGCGGCAGGTGCGCGACAGCGGATCGAAGCCCGACTGCGCCAGCGAGTGCAGCTGCATCTTGCCGTCGCGGTCGGTGAAGTAGGTGAACATGAAGAACGACAGCCAGTCCGGCGTCGCCTCGTTGAAGGCCCCCAACATGCGCGGGCTATCCGCGTCGCCCGAGCGGCGGCGCAACAAATCGTCGGCCTCCTCGCGGCCGTCGCGGCCGAAATATTTCTGCAAGAGGTAAACCATCGCCCAGAGATGGCGGCCTTCCTCGACATTGACCTGGAACAGGTTGCGCATGTCATAGAGCGAGGGCGCGGTCTTGCCGAGATGGCGCTGCTGCTCGACCGAGGCCGGCTCGGTGTCGCCCTGGATCACGATCAGGCGACGCAGCATCGCGCGGTGCTCGCCGGGGACCTCCTGCCAGGCCGGCTTGCCGTAATCCTCGCCGAACGGGATGACGCGATTTTCCTCCTGGGGAGCAAGGAGAATGCCCCAGCGATATTCGGGCATCCGCACGTAGTCGAACTTGGCCCAGCCGCGCGGATCGACCGAATAGGCGGTGCGCAGATAGACCAGCGACTCCTGGAAGCCCTCTGGCCCCATGTCGCTCCACCAGTCCATGTAGCCGGGGTGCCAGCCCTCCAGGGCTTTGAGCACCTGGCGGTCCTCGGCGAGATTCACATTGTTCGGAATCTTGGTCGAGTAATCGACGTTCATGATGTTCATGTTCATGGCCGTGCTCCCTTAAACTCGCGTCATGTCGAATTGCGCCTTCTGGCCGGTGCCGTAGCGGCGCAGTGCGCCGTCCTCACCGACCGCGTTCGGCCGCTGGAAGATCCAGTTCTGCCACGCGGTGAGGCGGGAGAAGATCTTCGATTCCATGGTCTCCGGACCGACGAAGCGCAGATTGGCTTCCATGCCGGTGAGGCCGTCGGGCGAGAACGAGGTGCGCTCCTCGAAGAACACGCGGACCTCGTCGTCCCAGTCGATGTCGTCGAGCGCGAAGGTGACGAGGCCGAGCTCCTCGGCCTCCTCCGCGTCGAGCGCCTTGCCGATCGACGCCTGCGCGCGCTCGAGATCCGACGGGTCGGCCTGGAAGCGCGATTGCAGCCGGGTCAGGCCGTGGCTCATCGGATAGGGCCCGAAATTCATCGCCGTCAGTTCGATCGCCGGCGGCGGGCGGTTGTCGCCCTGCTTCTGGCCGATCAGCATGTAGGAGCGGTCGGCGGCGAATACGAGCTCGGCCAAAGTGCCGACGAAGCAGGAGCCGGGCTCGACCAGCGTCACCAGCGTGCGCGAGGTGACGTCGATGCGCTTGAGCACGCGCTTCCAGTAATGCCTGACCTCGTTGACCAGCCAGTGCGCCTTGTTGGCCTCCAGGAACGCGTCATAGGACACGACATTGGCGCGGTCGCCATGGCTCTTGAACACCAGCATCGCGATCTCGAGCTCGTTGATGCGCAGATGCAGGATCGCATCGTCGAGCTCGCGGGCGACCTGCAGCGGCCAGAACGCCGGCCCTTGCGCGATCATGCCGTCGATGTCGGCGGGCGCTGTGGTCTCCGGTGCCTTGATCGAGATGGTGGCGATGCGCGCCGCGCGATCGATGTCGACGCTGACGAAGCCGTAGCGGATGGCGCTGTCGTCGATGGTGCGCGTCAGCGGCGCCAGCGCGATACCTTTGCCGGCGCCGTTGCGCTTCGACCTGGCGGCGAATTCCTTGACGCGCTCGGCCAGCTTGCCCTCGAGCTTGGAGTTCGGCGCAATCTCGTCGACCAGGCGCCAGGAGACGGCGCGCTTGCCCTTGATGCCTTCCTCGATGGTGCAGAAGAAATCGGCGTGGTCGCGGCGCACCTTGCGCTTGTCGACGACGCGCGTGAGCCCGCCGGTGCCCGGCAGCACCGCGAGCAGCGGCACTTCGGGCAGTGCGACGGCAGCAGCGCCGTCATCGGCCATCATGATGTGGTCGGTCGCGAGCGCGAGCTCATAGCCGCCGCCGGCCGCGGTGCCGTTGACGACGGTGATGAAGCTCTGGCCGGAATTCTCGCTGGAGTCTTCCAGGCCGTTGCGGGTCTCGTTGGTGAATTTGCAGAAGTTGACCTTGTGGGCATGGGTCGAGCCCGCCAGCATGCGGATGTTGGCGCCGGCGCAGAACACGCGGTTCTTGCCCGAGCGCATCACCACGACCTTGACCTCGGGATGCTCGAAGCGCAGCCGCTGCACGGCGTCCGCAAGCTCGATGTCGACGCCGAGGTCGTAGGAATTCAGCTTGAGCTGGTAGCCCTCGAACAGGCCGGCGTTCTCGTCGACGTCCATGGTCAGCGTCGCGACATCGCCGGCAACGTCGAGCTTCCAGTGCCGGTAGCGCGACGGATCGGTCTGGAAGTCGATGTACTTCGCCCCGCCTGCAAGGACGCGATCGTCACCAGCCATGGGCCACCCTTATCTGTTGTCTTGCTGTTGTTCGTTTGAAGGTTCGTCGTCGAGGTCTTCATGCACAATAATGCATGTTTTCGATCTGGTCTAGTTCAAAACGCAAAAACATGCATTTTGTTTCATGTTTGCGAAATTCATTCGCTCGGCCAATGGCCTGGCACCGGCACCAAAGGTCAGGCGGCCAGTGCCGGGTCGTCGCGGAGCGCCGCCCTGGCGAATTCGGTGACCGCTTCGAGCGTCACCGCGGGCGCCTCGCGATGCGGCGAATGGCCGGCGCCAGCGATGGCCACGACGTCGACCGGGCAGTAGCACTCGTCCTGGGCGATCTCGACCTGGCGCATCGTGCCGTACTGGTCAGCCGCGCCCTGCACGATCAGCACCGGCACGCGGATATAGGCGAGATATTCGGAGATATCCCAGTCGCGGAATGCCGGATCGAGCCAGGCGTCGTTCCAGCCATGGAAGGCGTTGTCGACGTCCTTGTGCCAGTGCGCCAGCTTCTCCTTCAGATTGGTGGTCTCATACGCCGTCTTGATCTCGGCGATCGACTGCACCGAAATGTCCTCGACGATGAAGTGCGGCGCCAGCAGCGCGAGGCCGTGCAGGCGATGATCCTGATGCGCGCCGGCATAGATCGCCGCGATCGACGCGCCGTCGGAATGACCGAGCAGCAAGCCGCGGCGGAAGCCGATCCGGTCGAGCAGCTTCGGCAGCACGTCGAGCGCCTCGCGATGCATGTAGTCGACCGGACGCGGCAGCTTCGCCGGCGACGACGCGCCATAGCCTGATCGCGAATAGGCGAACACGCCGGCGCCGGTCGCCGCCTGCAGCTTCTCGGGGAAGTCGCCCCACAACCCGACCGAGCCGAGGCCTTCGTGCAGCATCACGATGGTCGGCGCGGTCTCGGGTGAGGGACCGATCATGCGGTATTCGAGCTCGGCGCCGTCGATGCTGAGGAAGCCTGTGGGGTTTAGATTTTGCATGCAGGACCTTCCTCATCGTCGTCCCGGCGAAGGCCGGGACCCATAACCACAGGCTTCAGTTGTTGCGCAAAAGCCGTTGAACAGCGTCTTTCAAAACGAAAGCCACGGCGTATGGGTCCCGGCCTTCGCCGGGACGACGCCTGACTATTGCGCGCCATCCCGCAACTTGAATCGCTGTATTTTCCCGGTCGCCGTCTTCGGCAGATTGTCGACGACATCGATCCAGCGCGGATATTTCCACGGGCCGATCTTCTGCTTGACGTGCTCCTTCAGCGCCTCGTGCAGGCCGGCGGCCGAGCTTTCGGGCCGCAGCACGACATAGGCCTTCGGCTTGAGCAGGCCTTCCGGATCGGCTTCCGGCACGACGGCGGCTTCCAGCACCGCGGGATGGGTGATCAGCGCGCTCTCGACCTCGAATGGCGAGACCCAGATGCCCGAGACCTTGAACATGTCGTCGGCGCGGCCGCAGAAGGTGTAACGGCCGTCGGCATCGCGCGTGTATTTGTCGCCGGTGCGGGTCCAGGCGCCCTCGAAGGTGGCGCGGCTCTTGGCCCGCTGATTCCAGTAGCTCTCGCCGGCCGAGGGCGCATCGACCAGCAGCTCGCCGACCTCGCCGTCCGCGACGTCGGCACCGGCCTCGTTGACCAGCCGCACCTTGTAGCCGGGCACCGGACGACCGGACGAGCCATATTTGATGTCGCCGGGCGCGTTCGACAGGAAGATGTGCAACAGCTCGGTCGAGCCGACGCCGTCGAGGATGTCGACGCCGAACCGTGCGCGCCAGGCATTGCCGACCGATTCCGGCAACGCCTCGCCCGCCGAGGTGCAGACGCGCAGGCGATTGCCGCCGGACTGCGTTTTCGTCGCTTCGTCGTTCAGCATCGCCGCGAACAGGGTCGGCACGCCGAAGAAGATGCTGGGATGATATTTGTTCATCAGCGCGAATATCACGGCCGGCGTCGGCCGCTCGGAGTTCAGCACCGTGGTGGCGCCGACCGACATCGGGAAGGTCAGCGCATTGCCGAGTCCGTAGGCGAAGAACAGCTTTGCTGCCGAGAGGCCGACATCATCCTCGCGGATCCCGAGCACCTGCTTCGCGTAAGTCTCCGCGGTCGCCGCGAGATTGGAATGCAGATGGCGCACGCCCTTCGGCATGCCGGTCGAGCCCGACGAATAGAGCCAGAATGCCGGCTCATCGGCGTGCGTCGGCGCGGTCGCGAACGCGTCGCTCTCGCGCGCGATCTCATCGGACAGCTTGTTGTGGCCGTGCGCGTCCTTGCCGGAGACCACGACATGCTCGAGGTCGGGCATGCGCGCGATGATGTCCTTGACCACCGGCAGCAGCGCTTCCGACACGAACAGCACGCGGGCCCGGCAATCGCCGAGGATGTAGCCATACTGCTCCGCGGTCAGCAGCGTGTTGAGCGGCACCGGCACCACGCCGGCGCGGATCGCGCCCAGGAATACGATCGGGAAGTCGACCGTGTCCAGCATGATTATGGCGACCCGCTCTTCGCGGCGGACGCCGAGCCGGCGCAGCATGTTGCCGACGCGGCGGGTCTGCTGCTGCAACTGGCCATAAGTGATTTGCGACACCGTATCGTCGAACACGACCTTGTCGCCGCGGCCTTCATCGACGTTGCGGTCGAGCAGCCAGGAGACCGCGTTGTAAGTCATGCTCCGCTCCTCGGACCCGGACGTGCCACGCTTCCCTCTCCTGTGAATTTAAGAATTATAATTCATACAAAGCCACCACGTTGGCTTGCTGTCAATCCTTATCGGCACTATGTTTCCTAGAACCTCGGTCTGATTCAGTCAGGACCGCGCGTCGTACAGGGATCATGACCGCAGCCAACGACCCGGAAACCGACTTCCTTGAGCAGCTCGGCCAGCGCGTGCGCACGATGCGCGCCCTGCGCGGCATGTCGCGCAAGGTGCTCGCCAAGGTTTCCGGCATTTCCGAACGCTACATCGCCCAGCTCGAAAGCGGCAAAGGCAATGTCTCGATCGTGCTGCTGCGCCGTGTCGCAGGCGCGATGGGTGCGCATCTCGAGGACCTGATTCCCTCCAGCGAGCCCGTGCCGGACTGGGCCGTCATCCGCGATCTCCTGCGCAAGGCGTCGCCGAGCCAGATCGCGCAGGCCAAGGACATGCTCGCCGGCAGCAGCCCGCTGGCGCCGCGCCGCGCCTCCTTCTCCGGCATCGCGCTGATCGGCCTGCGCGGCGCCGGCAAGACCACACTCGGGCGGATGCTGGCGAAGAAGATCGGCTGGAGCTTTGTCGAGCTCAACAAGGAGATCGAGGCGCAGAACGGCCTCTCGGTTGCCGAGATCATCGCGCTGTACGGCCAGGAGGGCTTTCGCCGCATGGAGCAGGCCGCGCTGACGCAGCTGCTCGCGCGCAAGGAATTGATGGTGCTGGCGACCGGCGGCGGCATCGTCTCCGAGGCGTTGACCTTCGACCTGATCCTGTCGTCGTTCTACACGATCTGGCTGAAGGCCGAGCCGGAAGAGCACATGGCCCGCGTCCGCCGCCAGGGCGATCTGCGCCCGATGGCCGACGACCGCTCGGCGATGGCGGAATTGCGCAACATCCTGGTCAGCCGCGAGCCGCTCTACGCCCGTGCATCCGCCGTGGTCGACACCGCCGGCCTCTCGGTCGACGCTGCCGCCGCGCGGCTGATCGATTCGGTGCGACCGGTGCTGCAGAACGAGGCGCGCTCGTTCGGGCTGCGCAGCGTGGCGCTGTAGGCGCACCACAACTCCTGCGTCACAACCGGTTTATCCCCTCATCCTGAGGAGCTTGCGCAGCAAGCGTCTCGAAGGACGAGGCCACTAGTCGGGCCTCATGGTTCGAGACGCGCTTCGCGCTCCTCACCATGAGGGACCTCCCACGCATTAAAACTACAGCAACCGGCTCTTCACATCATCGGCGCCGTCGCGCAGCAGCGGCAGGAAGCGGTCGATCAATTCCTGCATTGGCACGCGATCGACATGCGCGCCCATGTTGATCGCGGCGACGATGGTGCCGTCGTAGCGGTGCACCGGCACCGAGATGGAGCGGAAATGCGGCTCGGCCTCGCGATCGACCAGTGAGTAGCCCTGCGCGCGATCGGCGATGATGGTGGCGAGCAGCTTCTTCGGATCGGTGACGGTCTGCGCCGTCACCGGATCGCGGCGCATCGTCCTCAGCCGCGCCGCGAGCTCGGCATCAGTGAGCCGGCCGAGCATCGCGCGGCCGACCGAGGTGCAGAACGCCGGGAGCCGGTAGCCGATGTCGAGACCGGCGGAGAACACCCGGGTCGGGCTCGAGCGCGCCACGAACACGACGTCGTCGCCGTCGAGCAGTGCGAGCGAGGCAATCTCCTGCGCTGCCGTCGCGATGCGATCGAGCACCGGCTGCAGCACCGTCACCACCTGGTTGGATTGCAGGAACGAGCCCGCCAGCGTCAGCACATGCGGCGTCAGCGTGAACAGCTTGCCGTCGGTGGCGACGAAGCCGCCATGCGCGAGCGTGAACAGGATGCGGCGCGCGGTGGCGCGCGGCAGATCGGCGGCGCGCGCCAGATCGCTCAGCGTCGCAGGACCCGACACGGTGCCGAACACCTGCAACAGGCGCAGGCCGCGATCGAGCGCCTCGACGAAGTCGGTGGCGCGCTCGTCCTGGTCGGTCCGCTTCAGCTTGGGCATGGCGTTTTAGGTTGGGCTTTGGCTTTGAACGGTTCAAAAATTGCACTTGCTGTCCAAGACAGACATGGCATAATTCGCACATTCGTTCAATAGGCGAACAAATCCAAATCCGGGAGACGCCGCCATGATGAGCCAGGAAGCGAACGATCTGATCACCCGCACCGGCCGCAAGGACCCGTGCGGCAAGCTGATGCGGAGCTACTGGCAGCCGGCGGCGCTGGTGGATGAATTGGACGGGCCGCGCCCGGTTCGGCCGGTGCGCCTGCTCGGCGAAAACCTGGTGCTGTTCCGCGGCGAGGACGGAAGCTACGGGCTGATCGATCGCCATTGCGCGCATCGCGGCGCCGACCTCGCCTTCGGCCGGCTCGAGAATGGCGGGCTGCGCTGCGCCTTCCACGGCTGGCTGTTCGACACGTCAGGCCAGTGCATCGAGACGCCGGCGGAGCCGGCCGGCTCGCAGCTCTGCAAGGGCATCAGGCAGCGTTCCTATCCCGTGGTCGAGAAGAGCGGCATCCTGTGGGCCTGGCTCGGCGAAGGCGCCCCGCCCGCCTTTCCGGAGCTCGACTGCTTCGTCGCGCCCGGCAGCCACACGTTCGCATTCAAGGGCCACATGAACTGCAACTGGCTGCAGGCGCTCGAGGTCGGCATCGATCCGGCGCACGCCTCCTTTCTGCATCGCTTCTTCGAGGACGAGGACACCTCGGCCGCCTACGGCAAGCAATTCCGCGGCGCCTCGGCCGGCAGCGACATGCCGATGACCAAGATCCTGCGCGAATACGATCGGCCCATCATCAATGTCGAGCACACCGAATACGGTCTGCGCCTGATCGCGCTGCGCGAGCTCGGCGACGAGCGCACCCATGTGCGCGTCACCAACCAGCTATTCCCGCACGGCTTCGTCATCCCGATGTCGACCGAGATGACGATCACGCAGTGGCACGTGCCGGTCGATGACGAGAATTGCTACTGGTATGCGATCTTCACCAGCTACGCGGCGCCGGTCGACAAGCAGAAGATGCGCGACCAGCGGCTCGAGCTCTATACGCTGCCCGACTACAAGTCGCGCAAGAACAAGAGCAACGATTACGGCTTCGATCCGCACGAGCAGGCGACCGAGACCTATACCGGCATGGGCACCGACATCAACGTGCATGACCAGTGGGCGGTGGAATCGATGGGGGCGATCCAGGACCGCACCAACGAGCATCTCGGCCAGAGCGACAAGGCGATCGTGCAGTACCGTCGCCTGCTGCGACAGGAGATCGAGAAGGTTGCAGGCGGCGAGAAGCCGATGCTGTTCCTCGACGACGCCTCCGCGCGCAGCATCCAGGGCCCGGCCACGATGGACGGCATCGGGCCGACCCAGGGCTGGGAGCTCTACTGGATGGAAGTCGACGTCAAGCGCCGCCGCGGCGCGCCATGGGCCGCCCCGGTGCCGCGCGAGATCGCCGGCAAGGTGCATCATCTGACGGCGGCGGAGTGATGTGTGTGGACTTGTCATTCCGGGGCGATGCGGCAGCATCGAACCCGGAATCTCGAGGTTCCGGGTCTGGTCCTTCGGACCATCCCGGAACGACAGCAACAAAGGAGTGACGCGGTGAGCTTCGTCGAGCGTCACGGCCTGTGGTCGGATGAGCAGAAGGAGGCCGCACAGCGCCTCCGCCGCATCGTCGAGGAGAAGAACCTCGAAGTCATCCGCCTGTCATTCCCCGACCAGCATGGCATCCTGCGCGGCAAGACGCTGATCGCCGGCGAAGCGCTGCGCACGCTGGAGGGCGGCTGCTCCATCACCACGACGATGCTCGCCAAGGACACCTCGCACAAGACGGTGTTTCCGGTGTTCACATCAGGCGGCGGCTTCGGCATGAAGGAGATGGAAGGCGCGGCCGACGTGCTGATGGTCGCCGATCCCACCACGTTCCGCGTGCTGCCCTGGGCTGACAACACCGGCTGGCTGCTCTGCGACCTCTATTTCAGCGACGGCCGGCCGGTGCCGTTCGCGACCCGCAACCTCTATCGCAAGGTGCTCGATCAGCTCGCCGGCCGCGGCTACGATTTCGTCGCCGGCCTCGAGGTCGAATTCCATCTGTTCAAGCTCGACGACGCCCACATGGCGCCGGAGGATGCCGGCCAGCCCGGACGGCCGCCGTCGGTCAGCCTGCTGTCGCACGGCTATCAGTACCTCACCGAGCAGCGCTACGACCTGATGGAGCCGGCGCTCGAGATCATTCGCCGCGATATCATCGCGCTCGACCTGCCGTTGCGCTCGGTCGAGGTCGAGTTCGGCCCGAGCCAGTGCGAATTCACCTTCGCGCCGACGGTCGGGCTCGCGCCGGCCGACACCATGGTGCTGTTTCGTTCGGCGGTGAAACAGATCGCGCGCCGCCACGGCTATCACGCGACCTTCATGTGCCGGCCGAAACTGCCGAACGTGTTCGCAAGCGGCTGGCACCTGCACCAGTCGCTGGTGTCGCGCGCGGGCGGCGAGAACGCCTTCATGGCCAAGGAAACCGCCGAGCCGCTGAGCGCGCTCGGCCGCGCCTGGCTGGCCGGCCTGATCGAGCACGCGCGCGCCTCAACCGTGTTCACGACGCCGACCATCAACGGCTACAAGCGCTACCGCTCCTATTCGCTGGCGCCGGACCGCGCGATCTGGGGCCGCGACAACCGCGGCGTGATGATCCGCGTGCTCGGAGCGGCCGGCGATCCGGCGACCCGGCTGGAGAACCGGATCGGCGAACCCGCCGCCAATCCCTATCTCTACATGGCAAGCCAGATCCTCTCCGGCCTCGACGGCGTCGACCGCAAGCTCGACCCCGGCCCGTCCGCCGACACGCCCTACGAGACCAAGGCCGCGCTGTTGCCGAAATCGCTGCGCGAGGCGGTGTTCGCCCTCAACGACGATCCGTTCTTCCGTCAGGCGCTGGGGCCGGAGTTCGTCGACTACTACGTCTTCATCAAGAACGCGGAGATCGAACGCTTCCAGGCCGAGGTGTCGGACTGGGAGCACCGCGAATATTTCGAGATGTTTTGACGGAAGCGTCGGCGCAGGCGCCCCCGCCGCTCTACAGCATGATCCGGAAAAGTGTGAAGCGGTTTTTCCGAAAAGATCATGCTCAAAGAAGGAGCTAAAGCGCGATGACGATTCAACCCAATCTCATCGCGCTTTAGACGCTTGCAAGGTGAGCCGCAACGGCCGCTTCGTTCCATTCCAGACCGACACCAGGCGTGTCGGGAATATGCAAAAGACCATCCTTGATTTCATATGGCCGTTCGAGAATCGGATCGGCCCAGTCCTGCCATTCCAACCAATGGGCGGTCTCGGTTGCGCGCATGACGTGAGCGGCAACTTCCGGATAAAGATGCGTTGAGATGGGGATACCCGCCGCGCCGGCGATCGCAGCCGCGCGCATCCAGCCCGTTACCCCGCCGATGCGCATGAAATCCGGCATCACCAGGTCGCAAGCCTTTTTCGCGATCGCCTTATGCATCTCCCTCGGACCATAGAAGTTCTCGCCGATCTGGATCGGCGTCTTCAGCTCCGCCGCCAGTTGGGTGTGCCCGTCAAGATTGTCATAGACGACGGGCTCTTCGATCCAGTCGAGGCCATAATCATCGATCGCATGGCACCGTTCGATGGCTTCGGCGAGATTTAGCCCCTGGTTGTAGTCCACCATCAAATGCATGCGATCGCCGACTGCTTTTCGAACGGCGTCGAGGGTCGCCAGATCCTTGTGCGGATCGCTTCTGCCGAGGCGCAATTTCAGGGCTGCAAACCCTCCTTCGTCCCGCAATTCCAAAGCCTCGGCTGCGACGGCGGCCGGCTCCTTCAGCCAAAGGCCGTTGCTGTTGTAGGATCTCACGGCGCCGACCGTCGCCCCCAACAGCACGCACAGCGGCTTGTTTGCGGCTTTCGCCAACGCGTCCCACGCGGCCATGTCGAGGCCCGACGCCGCGATCATCGACAATCCCTCATAGCCGACGAAGTGAAGCGATTTGCGCGCCGCCGCGAACAACTCGACGGGCGCCACGCTCCGACCTCTGAGCAATTCGCCGAGATCATGCAACGCCGGAACCAGATATCGCAGCGATTTCACGATGTAAGGCTCGAGATAGCTTCGCCCGACAATGCCCTCCTCCGTCACCAGATCGACGAGAACGAGCGGCCACTCCGACAGCGTGGCAATGCGCGCGACCACGGGCCGCTTCAGCTTGATCACCACCGGACGAGCTTTGATCTCTCTGAGCGTCAATGAATCGGGCATGGCATTGGCTTTCGCAGCGCGAGGAAGCTGACTGGCGCGGGCCGAACAATCCCGGAAAGCCATTCCAATTGGTTTTTCAACCGATGTAAATTCACTACCTGGTATATTTAAGAGGTGGCTGCATGGCGCGATCTGCAGAACCGACCCGGCGGCGCATCCTTGCGGCCGCATACGTCCTGTTTCGCCAGCGCGGATACAGCCGCGTGAGCATGGACGAGATCGCATCGGCGACGAGGGTTACGAAGCGCACGCTCTACAATCATTTTCAAAGCAAGGATCAGCTGCTCGCCTTCGTGCTCGAAGCCCAGAACGAACTGGCCCTGGCTGCGTTCGCGACGTTTGGCGACAAGCTGTCCGGCTCGCCGGCGGCGATCATCGACGGCCTGTTCCGCGACCTCGCGGTCTGGGCGGACAGGCCGCGATGGGCCGGCTCGGGATTCACCAGGCTGGTCATCGAGCTGGCCGATCTCCCCGGCCATCCCGCACGCGCAATTGCGCGCCGACACAAGGCCTTGCTCGAAACCCATCTCGGCGACTTGCTGAAGCGGGCCGGTGTCCGCGAGGCTGACCGCCGTGCACGCGAGATCTGGCTGCTGTCGGAGGGCGCGATCTCCCTGATGCTGGTGCACGGCGATCGCGCCTATGCGTCGGCGGCAGCCGACGCAGCGAAGCGACTGCTGCGAGGCTCTTCACGGTAAGCCGCGGCAGCCCGCCTCTCTGATCCGTCATCCTGAGGAGCGCCAACGGGTCCGCGCGAAGCGCGGCCCGATGACAGGCTCCGCGCGTCTCGAAGGATGCACGGCCACCAGCCGGGGCATCGATCCTTCGAGACGCCTGCTACGCAGGCTCCTCAGGATGACGGCGATACGGCAATGCTTGCTGCTCAAATCCCGAGATACTTGTGCTGCAGATCCGGTTCGGCGAGCAGCTGCTCGCTGGTGCCGCTCCACACCGTGCGGCCGCGCTCGATGATGTAGTGGCGATCGGCGATGCGGGCGAGGTTCCCGACATTCTTGTCGATCACCAGCACCGACTGCCCGCGTCCCTTCAGCATCGACAGGCAGCTCCAGATCTCGTCACGGATCAAAGGCGCGAGGCCTTCGGTCGCCTCGTCGAGGATCAGCAATTTCGGATTGGTCATCAGCGCGCGGCCGATCGCGAGCATCTGCTGCTCGCCGCCGGACAGCGTGACGCCCATATTGCCTGTACGTTCGGCGAGCCGCGGAAACAGCGCGTGGATCTTGTCGATGGTCCAGGGGTCGGAGGCACCGAAGCGATTGCCCGACGCGGCGACGAGATTTTCGCGCACCGTCAGGTTCGGGAAGATCTGGCGGCCTTCGGGCACCAGGCCGATGCCGAGCTTTGCAATCTTGTAGGACGGCAGGCCGCGCACCGCCTCGCCGGCGAAACGGATGGCGCCTGATCGCGCCGGCGTCAGGCCCATGATCGAGCGAATCGTCGTGGTCTTGCCCATGCCGTTGCGGCCCATCAGCGCGACCATCTCGCCCGACTTGATCTGGAGCGACAGGCCGAACAGCACCTGGCTCAGCCCGTAGCAGGTCTCGATCCCATCGACTTCGAGCAAGGTATCAGCGGTTCTGGTATCAGCCATCCTGGCTTCAGTCATGGCGCGTCACCGCATGCTGTTCGCCGAGATAGGCGCGCTTGACCTCGTCATGCTTGCGGATCGCATCCGGCACGTCGCAGGCGATGACGCGGCCATAGACCAAGACCGTGATGCGGTCGGCGAGCGCGAACACCGCCTCCATGTCGTGCTCGACCAGCACGATGGTGACTTCCTTGCGCAGCTCCTTCAGCAGCGCGACCATCCGCGCCGATTCGGTGACGCCGAGCCCGGCCATCGGCTCATCCAGCAGCAACAGCTGCGGCCTGGTGGCGAGCGCGACCGCGAGCTCGAGCTCGCGCTGCTCGCCATGGCTCAATTGCGACACCACGATATCGGCGCGCGTGCCGAGGCCGACGCGCTCGAGCGCCGCGCGCGCGGACTCGCGCAGATGCCGCTCCTTGCGCGCATTGCCCCAGAAGCGGAACGAGTGGCCGTCATGCGCCTGCGCCGCCAGCGCGACATTGTCGATCGCGGAGAAATCCTTCAGCAGCGAAGTGATCTGGAACGAGCGCGCCAGCCCGAGCCGGCTGCGCTTGTAGGACGGCAGGTTCGTGACGTCGCGGCCGGCGAAGCGGATGGTGCCGGAGTTCGGCATCACCTGCCCGGTGAGCTGGCTGATCAGCGTGGTCTTGCCGGCGCCGTTGGGGCCGATGATCGCGTGCAATTCGCCTGGCACCACCTCCATCGAAAGGTTGTCGGTCGCGGTGATGCCGCCGAAGCGGCGGACCAGATTGTCGACGCGGAGCAAGGGATCAGGCAAGGAATCAGCCACGGCGCATCCTCCCGAGCAGGCCCATGATGCCCCCGCGCGCGAACAGCACGATCAGGAGCAGCACCGGACCCAGGATCAGCCCCGAATATTCGGTGAACTGCGACAGCAGCTCCTCGAGCAGGAGATAGACGATCGCGCCGATGACGGGGCCGAACAGCGAGCCCATGCCGCCGAGGATCACCATCACCATGAGATCGCCGGAGCGGGTCCAGTACATCACGGCGGGGCTGACGAAATCGGTGTTGTTGGCAAGCAGCGCGCCGGCCAGGCCGCAGATCGTGCCTGATATCACGAAGCAGACCAGGCGGTAGCGATTGGCATGGAAGCCGATCGCCTGCATGCGCTGCTCGTTGGAGCGGACGCCCTGCACCACGAGGCCGAAGCGCGAATTGACGATGCGCCAGATCAGATAGAGGCCGCCGAACAGGCAGGCCAGGCAGAGGTAATAGAACTGGTTGCGATCCGACAGGTTGATCAGGCCGGCGAAATCGCTGCGCTTGTAGACGGTGAGCCCGTCGTCGCCGCCGTAGCGCGACAGCGCGGAGGCGATGTAGTAGGCCATCTGCGCAAAGGCCAGCGTGATCATGATGAAGTAGACGCCGCGGGTGCGCAGCGAGAGCGCGCCGATCAGCAGCGCAAACAGCGCCGAGACGGCGAGCGCCACCGGCCACTGGATGAAGCCGGAGCCGATGCCCTCGGCGGCGAGGATGCCGACGGCATAGCCGCCGATGCCGAGATAGGCGGCGTGGCCGAAGCTCATCATGCCGCCATAGCCCATGATCAGATTGAGGCTCGCGGCGGCGAGCGCGAAGATCACGATGCGGGTGAACAGCGTGAGGATGAAGATATTGCCCGTGACCGCCGAATAGAGCGGCAGCAGGATCAGGGCGGCACACATCAGCGCCGCGACCACATTGGAGACGTTGAGCTTACCCGTCATCGTTTGGCCGCCGGGAACAGCCCCTCGGGCCGCAGCACAAGGATGATGGCCATCAGGAGGTAGATCAGCATCGAGGACAGCGCCGGCGCCGCGGTGGACGCCGCCGCCCCGCTCAAGACCTTGCGCAGCAGGTCGGGCAGGAAGGCGCGGCCCATCGTGTCGATGATGCCGACGAAGATTGCGGCCATGAACGCGCCGCGGATCGAGCCGATGCCGCCGATCACGATGATGACGAAGGCCAGGATCAGGATGTTCTCGCCCATGCCGATCTGCACGGTGAGGATCGGCGCCTGCATCAGCCCGGCGAGCCCTGCGAGCGCCGCGCCAAGGCCGAACACCAGCGTGAACAGCAGCTTGATGTTGATCCCGAGCGCCCCGATCATCTCGCGGTTGGAGGCGCCGGCGCGGATCAGCATGCCGATGCGGGTGCGCATCACGACGAGATAGAGCATCGCTGCGACCGCCAGCGCGACCACGATGATCATGAGGCGGTAGGCCGGATAGTAAACGCCGGGAATGATCTGCACCGGCACGGTGAGCCAGGCCGGCAGCGGCAGCGCGAGACCCGCCGGGCCCCAGATCAGCCGGACGGCGTCGTTGAAGAACAGGATCAGGCCGAACGTCGCCAGCACCTGGTCGAGATGGTCGCGGCCATAGAGATGCCTGAGCGCGACATATTCCAGCACGATGCCGAGCAGCAAGGTCGCCCCTAACGCCATCAGCGCGCCAAGAACAAAACTGCCGGTCCAGGCCACGAAGGTCGCGGCGAAATAGGCGCCCATCATGTAGAGCGAGCCATGCGCCAGGTTGACGAAGTCCATGATGCCGAACACCAGCGTCAGTCCGGCCGCCAGCAGGAACAGCAGGAGACCGAATTGCAGGCCGTTCAGAAGTTGTTCGACGACGAGATACATCGTGAGGCTACGTCACCTTTAAATGAAACAGCGGCAGCGCGCATGCGCCGCCGCTTATACGGCTTGTTGTTCTCCCTCGCCCCGCTCTTGCGGGGCCGGGACGAGCAAAGCTCGCCCTGAGAGGGTTGGGGTGACGGGCTCTTTCTGCGAGCCGAATTCGCGGAAAGAGCCCCTCACCCAATCGCTTCGCGATTGACCTCTCCCCGCAAGAGCGGGGCGAGGTGAACCGAAAGCAAGCCGCGCGCCAAAAAGACGCCCGACAATCACTTCATCGGACACTTGTCGTGGAAGCGATCCTGATCGTCCTTGACGATGGTCGCGACCGTCTTCAGCGACAGCTGGCCCTCGGCGTCCTTGACCACGTCCTGCAGGTAGAAGTTCTGGATCGGAATGTGGTTGTTGCCGTACTTGAACGGTCCGCGCACCGATTTGAAGTTCACCTTCTCCATCTCGGCCTTCATCGCGTCCTTCTTCGTCAGGTCGCCCTTCACCGCGACCACGGCGCTGTTGATCAGGTTGGCAGCGTCGTAGGACTGCGCGCCGTAGAAGGTCGGCCGCAGGCCCGGATACTTCTTGCGGTAGTCGGCGACGAACTTCTTGTTTTCCTCATTGGGCAGGTCGTTGACCCATTGCTGCGCGCCGGGAACGCCGAGCGCATTGTCCTTTTGCAGCGGCAGCGACAATTCGTCGATCGTGAACGCGGTATAGAGCGGAATCTGCTGCTTGATGCCGGCCTGCGCGTACTGGTTCAGGAACTGCACGCCGGCCGCACCCGGATAGAACACGAAGATCGACTCGGCCTTGGAGTTCTTCGCCTTGGTGAGCTCGGCGGAGAAGTCGAGCTGGCTCGGCCACACCGTATATTCCTCGCCGACCACCTCGCCCTTGAACGTGCTCTTGACGCCGGCCAGCATGTCCTTGCCCGCGGCGTAGTTCGGGCCGATCAGGAACACCGACTTGACGCCCTTCTGGTTCATGTAGGTGCCGACCGCCTGCGGGGTCTGGTCGTTCTGCCAGGAGGTCGAGAACACGTAAGGCGAGCACAGTTCGCCGGCGAGCTGCGACGGACCGGCATTGGCCGAGATCAGAAAGGTCTTCGAATCGACCGCGGTCTTCAGCGACGCCAGCAGCACGTTCGACCAGATGTAGCCGACGATGAAGTCGACCTTGTCGGACTGCACCAGCTTTTCGGTCTTCTGCTTGCCGACATCGGGCTTCTGCTGGTCATCCTCGTAGATCACCTCGACCGGCTTGCCGTCGATCTTGCGGCCGAGATGGTCGAGCGCGAGCTCGAAGGAATTGCGCATGTCGTTGCCGATCACGGCGGTCGGACCGCTGAAGGTCGAGACGAAGCCGATCTTGACGCTGTCAGCCGCCGTCGCGGGCTGCGCCAGCGCCAGAGCCATGGCGCCTGCCAGCCAAAATGCCTTTTTCATATTCACTCCCCTCCTCAACCAAAGATCCCGCCAGGCTCGATCCAAGAGGGCCCGGGGGTCACGCTTTGCGCGCGTCGTTCTGTGACGTATTTTGTGCGCGATATCGCAAGTCTGCAGCAAGCATGAACCGACGGCGCTCACTTAGAACCTTCGGCGCATACCCCAGCACCTTGCATCATAATTCGTCTAAATCGACCATGGCAAGAAATATAATGCCGGTTGCGTGGGCAACGATTGTCGCAGGCAGCGGCCTTCCGCAACGACCCACGCCCGCACTGCAGCAGGCTTTAACGATCCGGTAAAGCACCCGGAAACCACGGGCCGGCAAGCGCCTGCGGGCTTCATGGTCCGGAAAGCATCCCTGGCCGACGCTGCCGCCAAAGGGGTACGTCACATGCTGAATTACATCTTCGGCTTCAATGCCCGGATGGGCCGACTGGCTTTCTTCTTCTGCAGCTTCGTGGTGGGCCTCGGCTTTATGATGCTGGTCTACGGCGTCACCGGCAACGCACCGGCGAGCGGCAGTATGGACGTGCTGCTGGCGCAGGCATCGAGCAACCCCGTGCTGGTCATTGCCTTCTACGGCATGCTCGTCATCTGCTTCATGCTGCAGTCGATGCGGGTGCGCGACATGGGCTGGGATCCGGTCTGCGTGATGGCGGCATGGATCGCCCTCATCGTGCTCGACAGAGCCATCGCCGGACGATTTCCCGAATATGCGCTGACCTATCAGCACACCGAAACGGTGGTCGGCGCGGCCGTCAATGGCGCAATGAACATCGTCCTGCTGGTCTGGCGGAGCGGCGGCTATTTCGAAGAACCGCCGCCGTTGCCGCGTGAGACCAGCGGCGACGGCCTGTTTCAACGAAACAGCGCACCGGCCGCAGGCGGCAGCCGCGTCGCGCGGATCGCCAACGGTGAGTTCGGCGGAAAGACGCGCTAGCCGCTGTCGTCCCTGCGAAAGCAGGGACCCATAACCACCGTCCTGTGTTGTCGAAGCAAGCTGTGGCCCCAGCGATCCAAGACGATTCCCACTCGTGGTTATGGGTCCCGGATCGCGCTTCGCTTGTCCGGGACGACGCGGAGTTTGTGGCGCGATCACCAAGCCACAGGCTGGCGGCGAAAGCCGATCACCCCTTGTCCACCGCCCATTCGGCGCCGTCGATCGCATAGGACGCGTGGCGGAAATCCCTGATCGTCGCGACCTTGTCGGCCGACCAGTCGAGCAGCATGAACGATCGCGGCGGCGCGCCCTGTGCGTTCGGATCGAACACCAGGATCGCCGGACGTCCCTCGACCTGTCCGGTCACCAGGTGCCAGTCGTCGATCTTCGAGTAATTGCCGAAGTAGCGCGACACCTCGGCCTTGCCGTTCAGCCGTGTCCGGTTGACGAGCTCGAGCCTGATGTCATCGGCGATCATGGCGCGGATGGCGTCGAAGTCGCGGGCGTTGAAGCGGCTGACATAGGCGTTGAGCCTGACGCGGTCGGCCGGCGACAGGCCGGGCCGCGGCGCGTCGTCCGGCTCGGCGGCAAACTCGCGCAGCTGCGTGCGTCCACGGTGCAGCGCGGCTTTCACCGCAGGCAGGCTGAAATCCATGATGCCGCAGATCTCCTGCAGGGAGCAGCCGAGCACGTCCATCAGGATCACGCTGGAGCGCTGTGCCACCGGCAGGCGCATGAAGGTGCGCAGGCCGGTCGCGGCGATCTCGCGGCGGCCTACGTCATCGAGCTCTCCGGCCATCATGTCCACCTCCTCCGGCGCGTGGAGCGCTTCCTGGCGGTTGCGCCGCCTGAGGAAATCGAGCGCGGTGTTATGCGCGATCCGGAACAGCCAGGCTTGCGGATTCTGGATCGGCGCGGCGGCCCCGAAGGCTTCCACCGCCTTGATCAGCGCGTCCTGCAGCACATCCTCGCCGTCGATGACGGACCCGACCATACGGGCGCAGTAGCGATGCAGCCTTGGCCGCATCGCCGCCAAGAGCGCGTCGACGTCGGTCGCGGCCGGCGCTTGGTGTGGTGACGTCATGATGGCTCCGCCAGATCGGTGCACTGCCCGCCGGTTCAACGCTTGTCGGTTCACGGCTCATCCAGCATACGATAATTCCCGACAATCACCGCACTGCGAACGAGCGGCGGCTCGGCGCAACGATCGCGGATGCCGTCCTGGAAGGCCTGGAACGCGGCCAGTTTCGGGATCGGGCTCGAGCCGTCCTCGGCCGCGGTCTCGACCATGTGGATGAAGGTATCGTCCTCCAGCCGCAGGGTCAGATAGCGCACGCCGTCGGGCCTCGCCGCCTTCAGCTCGGCGAACACGGCCGACACCAGCGCGGCATTCTTCTCCGCCATCTCCGGCTTCGCCTTGTACCTGATCAGGGTCCGTCTCATCGCAGCCTCCTTGGCCTGGTTCTGCGGCCTGAACCGGCCGCGTCAGACCCAAGGACGTTCACCAACCGCCAAAGGATGCGGTCCCGCAAAAATAAATTTCGGCCGCATCCTTTGCCCGTTCCGGTTCGTCCTTGCCGGCGAAGCGCGCCGCAACCTCGCGGCGCGGCAACGGAGAACGACCATGCAGACCCCTCAGCAGCGCGCCGAACAGCGCTGGGTGCTCGGCCTCACCGCGCTGGCATCCTTCATGATGGCGCTGGACGCCATGATCATGACCACCGCCTTCGCCACCATCCGCGCCGATTTCGGAAGCCGGGTGGAGACGCTGCAATGGACCGTCAACGCCTTCAACCTGACCTTCGCGGTGCTGCTCCTGACCGGCGCGGCGCTCGGCGACCGGTTCGGGCGGCGCAGGATGTTCGCGGCCGGTATCGGCCTGTTCGTCGTGGCATCCGCAGCCTGCGCGCTGGCCGGCAACGCCACGGCACTGATCGCCGCCCGTGCCCTGCAGGGCGCAGGCGCGGCGCTGGTGATGCCGCTGGCGATGGCGATCCTGAGCGGCGCCTTCGGCCGCGAGGAGCGCGCCCGCGCGCTCGGCATTTTCAGCGGCATCACCGGTTGCGCGCTGATCATCGGTCCCGCGATCGGCGGTTTCATCACCGAACATCTCGGCTGGCGCTGGATCTTCTGGATCAACCTGCCGATCGGCCTCGTCGCGATCGCCCTCGTGATCACGCGCCTGCGCGAAAGTTTTGGGCCGGCAGCGCCGCTCGACATCGCCGGGCTGACACTGGTGGCGCTCGCGGCGCTCGCATTAGTCTGGGGCCTGCTGCGCGGCAACAGTGTCGGCTGGGCCAGCGCGGAAGTCTCGGGCGCGCTGATCGCCGGCGTCGCGCTGGCGGCGCTGTTCGTGCTGTGGGAGCTGCGCGCCACAAGCCCGATGGTGCCGATGCGGCTGTTCGCGGCCAGGCCTTTTGCATCAGGCATGGCTGCGAGCGTGCTGTTCTATGCCGCGATGTATGGCGTGCTGTTCCTGCTGCCGCAGTTCCTGCAGATCGCGCTCGGCTTCGACGCCTTCGGTGCCGGGCTGCGTTTGCTGCCGTGGACGGCGACGCTGTTCGTCACCGCGCCGATCGCCGGCGCCGCGGTCAACCGGTTCGGCGAGCGCACGCTGGTCGTCGCCGGCCTCCTGATGCAGGCGATCGGGCTCGGATGGATCAGCGAGATCGTGAGTCCCACGGTACCCTATTCGGCGCTGGTCGCGCCGCTGGTGCTTGCCGGCGTCGGCGTGTCGATGGCGATGCCGGCCGCGCTGAACGCGGTGCTGGGCGCGGTCGCCGTCAGCGAGATGGGCAAGGCGTCGGGTGTCTTCAACATGGGCCGCTTCCTCGGCGGCATGTTCGGCATCGCGGCGCTGGTGGCGAGCTTCACCGCCAATGGCGCAGCCGATTCATCCGGACATTTCGCCAACGGATTCGCATCGGCGATGAGCCTTGCCGCAACGCTGTCATTCGCCGGCGCGGTCGCGGGACTGTTCCTGCCGATGCGGCGGCGGGCGGTCGCCGCGGCCGCGCCGCAGGATGCGTGAGGCTTGCGGCGATTGGGTTTTGCTATCGGGTGATCGGGCATTTCGTGTTGGAATGAGGCGGCGAATGAATACATAATCAAACGACGAAGCCGTTCGAACCCGAGAGCGACATCAGATGACGCAAGCGCCGGCCAAACCTCATCGCGTGGTGATCGTCGGCGCCGGCTTCGGCGGCTTGGAAGCCGCCTTCGGCCTCGCGGGCGCGCCGGTCGAGATCACCCTGATCGACCGCCGCAACCACCATCTGTTCCAGCCGCTGCTTTATCAGGTCGCGACCGCTTCGCTTGCCACCAGCGAGATCGCCTGGCCGATCCGCTATCTGCTGCGCGACCGGCCCGAGGTGACGACGCTGTTCGCCAATGTCTGCGGCGTCGACGCCGCGGCGAAGCAGGTGCAGCTCGACGACGGCGGCAGCATTCCCTACGACACGCTGGTCCTCGCCACCGGCGCGCGCCACGCCTATTTCGGCCATGACGAATGGGAGCCGTTCGCGCCCGGCCTGAAGACACTGGAGGACGCCACCACGCTGCGGCGGCGCATCCTGGTCGCCTTCGAGCGCGCCGAGCGCGAGACCGATCCGGACAAGCGCGCGGCGCTGCTGACCTTCGTCATCATCGGCGCCGGGCCGACCGGCGTCGAGATGGCCGGCACCATCGCGGACCTCGCCAAGGACACGCTGCCGCAAGACTTCCGTCACATCGATACGCGCAAGGCGCGCGTGGTGCTGATCGAGGCCGGCCCGCGCGTGCTGGCAGGATTTCCCGACGATCTCTCGGCCTATGCGCAGGCGTCGCTGGAAAAACTCGGCGTCGAGGTGATGCTGGGCGAGCCGGTCACCGAATGCTCGGCCGACGGCGTGGTGTTCGGCGGCAAGCGGCTGGAGGCGCGCACCATCGTCTGGGCTGCCGGCGTGCGCGCCTCGCGCGCCGCCGAATGGCTGAACGCGCCGGCCGATCGCGCCCATCGGCTGCAGGTCGAGCCCGATCTCACCGTGCCGGGCCATCCCGATGTCTTCGCCGTCGGCGACACCGTCACGATCAAGGATCCCGACGGCAATCCGGTGCCGGGCATCGCGCCGGCCGCCAAGCAGGAGGGGCGCTACGTCGCCGCGCTGATCAAGGCCCGGCTCGACGGCAAGACGCTGCCGCCGTTCCGCTACAAGCATGCCGGCAGCCTCGCCCAGATCGGCAAGAAGAAGGCGGTGATCGATTTCGGCTGGCTCAAGCTGCGCGGCTCGCTGGCATGGTGGATCTGGGGCCTCGCCCACATCTACTTCCTGATCGGCGTGCGCCATCGGATTGCGGTGGCGATGAACTGGCTCTGGATCCACACCCGCGACCAGCGCGCCGCACGGCTGATCACGCAAGGCAGCAGCAAGGTGGCGCAGTAGCGCTCTCGCGGAGCTGGGCGCGCTCACGCTATGGCCGTCCGTGGGAACACCGTCATTGCGAGGAGCGATAGCGACGAAGCAATCCATCTCTCAGCAAGCGGTGAGATGGATTGCTTCGCTCCGCTCGCAATGACGTGGCTCGAGATTTTGCGAGTTCCTCACCCCATCACCTGATGCGGCGAGCGGCCGAACGCGGCCTTGAAGGCGCGGCTGAAATGCGAGACGTCGCTGAAGCCGAAGCTCAGCGCGACATCGGTGACATGGCTGAAGCGCCGCTCGGCCAGCGCCTGGTAGGCGCCGGCGAGGCGCTGCTGCCACAGCCAGCGGATCGGCGTCGAGCCTTCGCGCGCGAACAGGCGATTGAGCGTGCGCGGCGCCATGTTCTGCGCGGTGGCGATCGCATCGAGATCGAGCCCGGGATCGTCGAGATTGGCCAGGATGTAGGCCTTGACCCGCACCAGTCGTTCGTCGCCGCGCTGCGGCCCTTCGTCCGTCAGCTCGGTCTGCAGCGTGGTCGCGAAAATATCGAGTGCCGCCGCGCTAAGCCGTATCGCCGCAGGTCCGGCCGCGTCATCGAGCTGCGTCAGCCGGCGGATCAGCGATCCCGCCAGCGCTCCCACTTTCGACGCGTTGCCGACCCGCCGCGCCGTCAGGCGCTGCGCATCCGGCAGGCCTGCGAGCAGCAGCGGCCGCGGGATCGACACCATGATCGCGCGCGCGCTCGGGGCGAATTCCAGCGTGAACGGCTGCGCCTGGTCATGGAGCATCAGATCGCCCCAGCGCATGCGGACGTCGCGGCCGCCTTGCGCAAAGCTGACCTCGCCGCGCAGCGTGAGCCACAGCATGAAATAGTCGCGCGGATCCCTGCGGACGTCGCTCGCGCTGCGCATCACCCGGATGCGGTCGGCGGCCGGCGTCGAAGACCAGATGTCGTTGATGGCAAGCGGGCCGAGATGGCGGATCGAGATCGATGCCTGGAACGCCTCGTCGGCGACGCGGCGGCATTCGGTCAGCGAGAATTCGCGGCAGGTGACGTGATGCCAGCGGTCGAAACTGTCGCCCGGCGCAACAAGCGTTTGCGCGACGACTGTGTGATCTGGGGTCTGCATCGGACCTTGCTCCCGCCCAACCCGGCAGCGGGATATTCTGCGTCCAGCCCCCCATTCTGGCAAGCAGAGACCAGCGGCTGGCCGGCGCAGCCAAGAACGATCGCGGGAACCGGCGTAGACATTGTCTCTCACCAGGAGGAGACACCACATGGGCTACCAATGCGAAATCATCGATCCCGCCCGCACCGTCATGATCGTCGTCGACATGCAGAACGATTTCGTGGCCGAGGGCGCCAAGCTGCGTTCGGCCCAGGCCGCTGCCATGGTGCCGCGGTTGGCGCAGACCCTGAAGGCCTGCCGCGACAAGGGCATCCGCGTCGTCTACACCGCGCATGTGCATCGCCGTGACGGCAGCGACATGGGGCTCTATGACGATCTCTATTCGCCGATCGCCGACCGGTCGTCGCTGGTCGACGGCACCGAGGGCGTCGAGATCTTCAACGACCTCGCGCCCGCCCCCGGCGAGCACGTCATCAAGAAGCACCGCTACAGCGCGTTCTTCGCCACCGATCTCGATCTCATCCTGCGCGAATGGGGCATCACCACGGTGATCATCTCGGGGACCACGACCGAGAACTGCTGCCACGCCACCGCGCGCGACGCCATGTTCCACAATTACAAGGTCGTCTTCCTGTCGGACGCGACGGGCACCTTCGATTATCCGGATGTCGGCCAGGGCGCGCTGTCCGCCGAGGAGGTACACCGCGCCACGCTGACGATCCTCGCGTTCTCCACCGCGCATGTGATGACGGCGGCCGAGATGCTGGCGCGGGTCAAGGTGGCTGACGGAGCAGCGAAGGCAGCGTAGCGAGTTCACGAACAGCGCACCGCACATTCGGTCCGCCTCTCCCCTTGTGGGAGAGGCCGGAACGCATGAAGCGAAGCGAAATGCGATCCGGGTGAGGGGTCGCGGTCTCTCCGCGCAGCACGCCGCATGGAGAGATACCCCTCACCCCAACCCTCTCCCACAAGGGGAGAGGGGGCGCAGCGGTGTTCGCGGCGCGGCTCACTTCACCAGTGAGCAGCCGCCGTCGGCCAGCGGGCGGAACGCCTGGTCGGCCGGGATGGTCGCGATCAGCTTGTAATAGTCGTAGGGGTACTTCGACTCGTCCGGCTTCTTCACCTCGAACAGATACATCGGGTGGATGACGCGGCCGTCCTGGCGGATCGTGGTTTCGCCGAACAGTCTGTCCTTGCCCTTGAAGGTCTTCATCTGCGGCACCACCGCCTTGGCGTCGTCGCTGCCGGTGGCGGCAACCGCGTTGAGGTAGGCGAGCGTCGAGGCGTAGACGCCGGCCTGGTTGCCGCTCGGCATCTTGCCGTTCATGCCGGGACGCGCGGCGAAGCGCTTTGCGAACGCGCGGGTGTCGTCGTTCATGTCCCAGTAGAAAGCTTCCAGCAGCTGCAGGCCCTGCGCCACCTTCAGGCCCATGCCGTGGATGTCGTTCACGAACAGCAGGAACGCCACCATGGTCTGGCCGCCCTGCTGGATGCCGAACTCGGCCGCCTGCTTCACCGCGTTGATGGTGTCGCCGCCGGCATTGGCGAGCCCGATCACTTTTGCTTTCGAGCTCTGCGCCTGGAGCAGGAAGGACGCGAAGTCCGACGTGCCGAGCGGATGTTTGCTCGAGCCCAAAACCTTGCCGCCGTGCTTCTCGATGTAGTTCGTCGCTTCAGCTTCAATGCCTTTGCCGAGTGCATAATCGACGGTCACGAAATACCAATCCTTGCCGCCGCGCTGCATCATCGCGGCCGCGGTGGTGTTGCCGGTGGCCCAGGCGTCGTTGACCCATTGAATGGTGTTCGGCGAGCAGGCCTTGCCGGTGAGATCGGAGCTCGCGGTCGACGACGCCAGGAACGTCATCCGGCTATCGCGCAGGATGGTGTTGATGGCGAGCCCGACCGCCGAGTTCGGCACGTCGACGATGGCATCGACGCCTTCGACATCGAGCCATTTGCGCGCGATCGCCGAGCCCACGTCGGCCTTGTTCTGGTGATCGGCATAGACGATCTCGACCTTGATGCCCTTGCCGCCGCCGCCGAAATCCTCCGCGGCCATGCGCGCGGCTTCCACCGAACCCATGCCGTTGGTGTCCTGGAAGATGCCGGAAATGTCGTTGAGCACGCCGACGCGCACCACGTCGCCGGAAATCTCCGCGCGTGCGCTGCCCGCGGCGCAGGCCAATGCCAGCGCAAGTCCAATCCTCAATCGCCCAACCCCGAAGCCCCTCATCGTCTCCCTCCCATGTTTCCTCAATCGACCTTTTGCTGGTCTTGAGCGTCTCGTCAGGCCGGCGTGATCTCGACCGGCAGGCTGCTGAGCCCGCGCAGCGTGTTGTTGAAAAGGCGCTTCGGCTCGCCGGTGATGTCGATCCTGGCGACACGACGCGCCAGCGCCGCCATCATCACCTCGCCTTCGAGACGGGCGACCAGCTGGCCGACGCACATATGGATGCCCGACCCATAGCCGACATGGCCCGACGTGCGGCGGGTGATGTCGTAGCTGTCGGGCTCCTCCCAGCGGCGCGGATCACGATTGGCCGCGGCCAGGAACATCAGCACCTTCTCGCCTTCGCCGATGCTGGCCCCACTGAGCTCGACGTCACGGGTCGTGGTACGGAAGAAAGTCTGGACCGGACTTTCGAACCGCACGGCCTCCTCGAAGGCGTTGCGCGCCAGCGTCGGATCGTTGCGCAGCTTCTGGAACTGGTCGGGGAAGCGGGCGAGGCAGTAGACGGCGGCGCCGATGCCGTTGACGGTGGTGTCGAGACCGGCTGACAGCAGCGAGCGCACCAGCAGCGGCGCTTCGGTCGCGGTAATGGCGCCGGTATCGACATGGGCGTGGATACAGGCGCCGATGCCGCCTGGGGTGAGATTGTCGCGCTGGCATTGCTCGGCAACATAGGCCTGATGCGGTGCCGAGCGCTCGATCGCCTCCTTGCGGAGCTCGTTCGGCGGACCGAAGGCATTGAACACCAGACTGGCATAGGGCAGCAGATGCTCGCGGCCCTCCGGCCTCAGGCCGAGCGCATCCGGGAAGATCGACAACGGATAGGCTTCCGCAAGGTCCGCGATCGCGTCGAACCTGCGCTTCTCCAGCAGCGCATCGAGACGGACCTCCGCGGCGGCGGCAAATTGCCCGCGAAGCTGCTTCATCACGGTCGCCGACAACACCGTGCTCAGCACGGCGCGGGTCCGGGTATGGGCAGGCGGGTCGGCCTCCAGGATCAGGCTCGGCGGCCGCCACGGCTTCTCCTTGGAAAAGTCGCTGAGGCCGACGCCGCGGCTGGAGCAGAAGGTCGCGGGATCGTTCAGCACCGCATGGACCTCGGCGTAGCGCGCCACGCCATAAACACTCCACTTGTCGAGATAGACCACCGGCCCGGCCTCGCGCAGCCGCTCATGGGTCGGGAATGGATCGGCGAAGAACTCGAGCGCGAACGGATCGACGTCGAGATGCGGGACGGACGCAGCTTCTGTTGCAGTCATCGGGACCTCCCGAGGTTTGATCTTGTCAACACGGGCCGCATATCTATTGCTCCCGAACGGTTTCGCAGCGATGATTTGAGAGATGAGCAGCCAGCCCCTCCCCCGAAAGCCCCGCCGGCCGAGACCGGCCGATCCCGCAGACGCCAGCGATGGCCCGCTGCTGGACCTCGATCGCTATGTGCCGGCGTTCATCACCTTCATCGGCAACAAGCTGTCGAACAGCGCCACCGCGTTTTACCAGAAGAATTTCGGCGTCAACGTCACCGAGTGGCGGATCATCTCGCAACTGGCGATCGAGCCGGGCATTCCCGCCTCCCGGATCTGCCAGGTGATCGGCTTCGACAAGGGGCCGGTCAGCCGCAACCTCGCCGCATTGCAGAAGCGCGGCCTGCTGACCATCCGTACCGCGCCGGACGACGGCCGCACCCATTCGATCACGCTGACCGCACGCGGCCGCGCCATCCACGACAAGGTCATCGTCGCGGCGCTGGAGCGCGAGCGGCGGCTGCTGGCGTGCCTGAAAAAGGACGAGCGCGAGGTGCTGATCGAGCTGCTGCGCCGGCTGCACGAGAATCTCGGCGCCGTCACCGGGCAAAGCACGACCTGACGGCACGGCCGGGCCACGGGCGGCGCCCGGCACCCCCGCGGTCTTCGCCCGATCTTCCATGCGTGCCGCTCGCGCCGTGCTGCGCAACATTTTCCTCCCAAACGCGTGGCCGTTGACCGGCCCTGTTCCTATGGGGCGGAAACTCGCACAGCTTAGTTGCTAGGGCAACTAAAAACAGATGATGCACTGCGTCGTCGAGTCGCAATGTGGCGCGGCCATCAAGTCACGTGAGCACGCCGCCCAGGCTCCCTCCCCCCTTGCGGGGGAGGGTTGGGGAGAGGGGTGGCCCCGGGTGAGATGATCGAGGGGAACGTCGCTTCGCAACGTCGGGGCTTTCGTGGTCAAAGTACGAATATTGAGAGCACGCCGTGCGGTACCCCTCTCCCTAACCCTCCCCCGCAAGGGGGGAGGGAACCCATCCGCTGGTGCCTTCCTCACGTGATCCTGTTGGATCGTAATCTCACCCCGCGCAGGCGATCGGCTCGGACGCCGCGTCGTCCTCCAATACCGCCACCGCTGCGGCGCGGCGCGTCAGCACGGCGCGCTGGTTGATGTAGCCCTTGTCGGTGATCTCCCCGCCGTCGACCGAGGCGGGCTCGGCCAGCAGCAGCGCACGGGTGGCATGGCCGGAGGAATGGCCGCCCTGCGCCTTGAGCCGCGCCAGCCCCTGCCCGATCGCGGAACGGACCGCCGGATGGCCGATCACCTCCTGGGCGTCGGCGCTCTCGGGCAGGCCTGCCAGCGAACGGCAGGCGGCGAGGTTCGGAAACACCAGGAAGCGCACCTCGTCGCGGCCATGGCCGGTGACGACGATGTCCTGCGCGAGCGGCGCCAGCGACGCGATGCCGGCGACGCGCAAGGTGCCGACGCTGACCCAGGTGCCGGAATTGAGCTTGAAGTCCTCCGCCACGCGGCCGTCGAAGAACAGGCCGAGATCGGGCCGCGCGGGATCCGCGAAGGTGACGGCGTCGCCGATCTTGTAAAAACCCTCGTCATCGAAGGCCTCAGCGGTGAGCCCAGGCGCCTTCCAGTAGCCCGGCGTGACGTTGGGCCCGCGCACCCGCACCTCCAGCTTGTCGCCCGACGGCACGAGCTTGAGCTCGGTGCCGGGGATCGGCACGCCGATATTGCCGGAGCGTTTGGCCAAGAAGTGGCAATCGGTCGCGAGCGGCGAGGTCTCGGTCGAACCCCAGGCCGACACCATCGGCAGCCGGCGGCCGACGGTCCGCAGCGACAGGTCCTCCAGCGCGTCCCACAGATTCTGCGGCAGCGCCGCGCCGGCATAAAAGGCGAATTTGGTGCCCTCGAAGAATTTTCTGCGTAGTTCGTCGTCGGTGCGCAGCGCCCCGATCAGCATGTCGAAGCCGCGCGGCACGTTAAAATAGACCGTCGGCACCACGCTGTGCAAATTGGCCAGCGAGGTCGCAAACAGGCCGGGCGCCGGCTTGCCGCCGTCGATATAGAGCGTGCCGCCGTTGCGCAGCACCAGGTTGAAATTGTGGTTGGCGCCGAAGGTGTGGCTCCAGGGCAGCCAGTCCAGGATCACAAGCTCCTCGCTACCGCCCTCGAGGAACGACCAAGTCTGCGCCTTGGCCTGCTGGCTCGAGGTCAGCATGCGCTGGGTGTTGATCACGGCCTTCGGCGTCCCTGTCGAGCCCGAGGTGAACAGGAATTTTGCGATCGTGTCCGCCGTCACCGCAGCGAACGCGTTGGCAACCTCGGGCGCTTCCGCCGTGGCAGCGACGGTACGGAACGGCAAAGCATCGGCATCGTCGGGATTGCCGCTGACGATGGTTGCGCGATGCAGCGGCTTGATTGCGCCAAGCGCCGCCGCGAACGGCCTTGTGCTCGTGACGTAGATCGCGCCGGGGTCGAGCAGGCTGATCATGCTTTTCAGCTTGTCGAAATCCCGCGACATCAGCGAATAGGCCGGCGAGATCGCAGCCGAGGGCACGCCAACATGCTGCGCGGCGAGCGCGAACAACGCGTGATCGATACCGTTGTCGGAGAGGATGACGAGCGGACGTTCCGTGCTCAGCCCCTGCGCGAGAACCCAAGATGCGGCCCGCCGGACGATGCCGAGCGCGTCGCGATAGCTTACTGTGGTCCAGGGCGCCTCGGCGTTGGCGCGCTCGCCGAGAAAGACGCGATCCGGGGCCTGCCGTGCCCAATGCTCCAGCCAGTCGCCGACGCAGCGGGCGCCCTGCTTCAGCGGCGAGGTGGAGCGGACCAGGATGCTGCCGTCGTTGCGGCGATCCGCAACGATCGCGGGCGTCGCGAACAGGCTGCTCGGATTGTCTCCGCTGGCGGCGGCCATCGTCATGGTTTCCTCCTCGCCCGTGTCTTTGCGGGATCGCGCCGCAACATGGTGCGGCGCCGCGGTCCCGGCCGGGCTCTTTGATCATAATGTTGCGGACATCAATTGTTGTCGTCAACAACAATCTTTCCATCCCGCCTTGGGCGCGCTAGCCTTGCGGTCATGGCAGGCCAGCAAAAGACATCGCGCAAGCCGGCAGGAACGGCAGCAGCAATCCGCCCCCGGGTGCACACGGCGAATGGACAGGCGCCCAACGGCGACGACATCGGCCTCGACGCGCTGGTCGGTCACGCCGGCTATGCGGTGCGGCGCTTCCAACTCTGGATCTTTCAGGACTTCATCAAGACGCTGGCGACGGTCGATATCCGCCCAACCCAGTATTCGGTGATGACCGTGATCGGGGCCAATCCGGGCCTCAGCCAGATGGCGGTGGCAAAGCGGCTCGGGATCGAGCGCGCGCGGCTGGTGCATCTGCTCGACAGCCTGGAAGACCGCGCCTTCGTCAGCCGCGCCCCCTCCGCGACCGACCGTCGCTCCCATGCGCTGCATTTGACCGCGCGCGGCAAGACCGCGCTGGCCCAGTTCAAGCGGCTCGCCGCCGAGCATGAGCGGCATGTCGCCGAGAAGATCGGCAAGGAAAACCGCGAGCAGCTGCTGCAGATCCTCGCCTGCTTCACCTGACCTCGCACGAGATTTCGGCTTGATCAGAACTGCCCATAAGTTGGGCAGCTACTCTTTCATGCGAGCCCGCGTTCGTTCCCGACAGGTATTTCAAGCAACTGATATTGTGCAATAATCCGTCTCACGACGGGCGCGGGCGAATTGTACACAATGGCATATTGCTTGCTTCGCTCAGGCTGCAATTCCCTTGCGGATGGCGTCCGACGCCTCCCGCTCACGAGATGAGGCCAAGCACGTGACTGAAACTGTCGCCGCGATCGTCGCCGCGCACCGCGCCGGGACCATGACGCCGGCCCAAACCGTGGCGCGCAGCTACCAGCGCATCCGCGAGCACAATGATCCCGCCATCTTCATCAGCCTGCGTGACGAGAAGGATGCGCTTGCCGAGGCCGGGCGGCTCGCCGACCCGACGCTGCCGCTCTATGGCGTGCCGGTCGCGGTGAAGGACAATATCGACGTCGCGGGACTGCCGACCACCGCCGCCTGCCCGGCGTTCTCGTATCTGCCGGCGCAGGATTCCACGGCGGTGGCAAAACTGCGCGCGGCCGGCGCCATCATCATCGGCAAGACCAATCTCGACCAGTTCGCCACCGGCCTAGTCGGCGTGCGCTCGCCCTACGGCATTCCCAAGAATCCGGTGCGCGGCGATCTGGTGCCGGGCGGATCGAGCTCGGGCTCCGCGGTCGCGGTCTCAGCGGGACTGGTGCCGCTTGCACTCGGCACCGACACCGCAGGCAGCGGCCGCGTGCCGGCAATGCTCAACAACATCGTCGGGCTCAAGCCGAGCCTTGGGCTGATCTCGACCACCGGCGTCGTGCCGGCCTGCCGCACGCTCGACTGCGTCTCGATCTTCTCACTCACCGTCGACGACGCGCTGGCTGCGCTCGCCGTGATGTCCGGGGCCGATCAGTCCGATCCGTACTCGCGCGACCGGCCGCTGGCTCCGCTCGCGGCGTTTCCGGCGAAGCTGAAGCTCGGCATTCCCCAAGGCGGTCAGCTGAAATTCTTCGGCGATCATGAGGCCGAGAAGGCCTATGGCGAGGCGTGCAAGCGCTGGCAGGCGCTCGGCGCCGATCTCGTCGAGTTCGACCTCGCGCCGTTCTATGAGACCGCACGGCTGCTCTATGAGGGCCCGTGGGTTGCGGAGCGCTATCTCGTGATCCGCGACCTGCTCGCGTCGTCACCCGAGGCTGTCCATCCGGTGACGCGCGAGATTACCGTCGGCGGATCGCATCCGACCGCCGCCGATACTTTTTCTGCGCTGTACCGCCTCGAGGCGCTTCGCCGCGTCGCCGAGCGCAGCCTCGCACACCTTGATGCGATCGTGCTGCCGACCGCCCCGACCGTCTATTCCACAGCTGATGTGCTCGCCAATCCGATCGAGCTCAACTCGCGGCTCGGCACCTACACCAATTTCGTCAATCTGCTCGATATGTGCGGCCTGGCGCTGCCGGCCGCGATGCGGCCCGACGGCGCGCCGTTCGGCATCACGCTGCTCGCCCCTGCCGGCCGTGACGCGGAGCTTGCCAGTATTGGCCGCGTCTTCCATGCCGACACCGGACTTACCCTCGGCGCCAATTCACTTCCGCAGCCGCCGCTCTCCGCCGCGCCGACGCAGGCCGGCTCCGGTGAGATCACCATCGCCGTGGTCGGCGCGCATCTCTCCGGCATGGCGCTGAACCACGAGCTGACGACGCTCGATGCGCGCCCACTGGAAGAGACGGTCACCGCGCCGGACTACAGGCTGTATGCACTCGACACCACGCCGCCCAAGCCCGGCATGCTGCGCATCGAGGCCGGTGCGGGCGCATCGATCAAGCTCGAGCTGTGGGCGATGTCACCGGCAGCGTTCGGAAAGTTCGTCGCCGCGATCCCGCCGCCGCTGTCGATCGGCACGATCAGGCTCGCCGACGGACGGCAGGCCAAGGGCTTCATCGTCGAGCCTGCCGCGATCCATGGCGCGACCGATATTTCATCCTATGGCGGCTGGCGGGCGTTCATGGCGGAGAAGACGAAGGCCTAGCCGCTCCGGCGGTGCGCTCCGTCGCCGCGCTCTCGCAGGGAGAGGTAAGAAGAACCTACACCGACACCGCGTAGGTCTCGTATTCCCCGCGCACCTGCTCGATATGGGCGCGCATCGCCGCGGCGGCGCCTGTCTTGTCGCCGCGCATGATGGCGACGACGACGCGGTCGTGCTCGGCGTGGGATTTTGCCAGACGCCCGAGGTTGCGGAACTGGGCGCGGCGGAACGGCTGCACGCGCACCCGCGTCGCCAGCGTGATCTCGGCAATATAGGCGTTCTGCGACCCGGCATAGATCGCGTTGTGGAAGCGCTCATTGACCTCGTGGAAGCGCTCGGGATTGCCGGTATAGCTCAGCACCCGCAATTCCTCGTGGATCGCTTCCAGCGCGTGGCGCTCCGCCGGCGTCATCCGCTCGGCGGCAAGGCCGGCGCAGATCGCCTCCAGCTCGGCCATCGCCTCGAACATGCCGGTGAGCCGTTCAAGCGAGGGCCGCGCCACCACGGCGCCACGATGCGCGCGGGCATCGATCAGGCCGCTCGCGGCAAGCTGCCGCAGCGCTTCGCGCACCGGGGTGCGCGAGACGTTGAATCGCCGCGCAAGGTCGGTCTCGTCGAGCCCGGCCCCCGGCGGCAGCGTGCCGCGCACGATCTCGTCGGCAAGCTGCAGCCGCAGCTCTTCGGCACGAGTGACCTTGTCGACCAGCGACGACGGCCGATCGATGCGGCGCACCGTCATCTCGGATTCTGCGCCCTGCGGCAGATCGTCCAGGCTCATCCTCGATCGCCCTTCAAGCACCTTTGGGTTCGTCGATGACGCTGACATGGGCCGCGACGATTCTCCAGCCCTCGGGGAAACGAATCCAAGTCTGCATCTGCCGCCCCACCCTACCCCGTGCGCTGTCCCGGTAGAACAGCGTCGAGGCGATCGCGGTGTCGCGGCCATAGGTCGTGATCACGGTTCGCTCGATCTTGCGCATCAGCCCGACCGGTGAGCGTCCGGCGCGAAACGCCATGATCTCGGCATAGCCATAGAGGTTCTCGCCAATGCCGTAACGCAGCGTACGGCGGTCGTCGCGGAACAACTCGTCGAGCACGGCAACATCGTTCGAGACCAGCGCTTTCTCATATCGCTGGAACTGCGCGGTGACCTCGGCGACCACATCGGGAAGATCGATATCCATATCAGAGTCCTCTCGGCGCCGGCGCGGCCACAACGCCCATCTGTTCCAGCGCGTAGGCGACCCGCAGTGCGACGTCCTCGCGCCAGGGCGCCGCGATGATCTGCACGCCGATCGGCATCGGTTCAAGCGGTACCGGCACGGCGACCACCGGCAGGCCGATGAAGGAGATCGGCTGGGTGTGGATGCCGATATTGGCGCGCACCGGAAGCTCGACGCCGTCGAGCGTGAAACTGGCCTGGCCGATCTTCGGCGCGGTGCACGGCGTCGCCGGCGCCAGGATCACGTCGACCGACTGGAACAGCTCCAGCACCCTGGCGCGATACCAGCGGCGGAATTTCTGCGCCTTGTCGACATAGACCGCCGGAATCATCGCGCCGGCAATGAGACGGTCGCGCACCGCCGGATCGAAATCGTTGGGCCGCTTGCGCAGGTGATCGAGATGCAGCGCGGCACCCTCGGTCGTGGTGATGATGTAGGCCGCGGCACGGGCGCGCGCCGCTTCGGGAAGCTCCACGGTCCGCGTGGCACCGAGCGCCTTCGCGACGCGCGCGACCGCCTCCGGAAACAGATTCTGCTGGAAATAGCCGCCGGCGATCGCAACCCGCAGCCCACCGATATCATTGGCAAGCAAGGGTACGGTCGGCTCGACCGACTGCACGATGCAGGCCGGATCATCGGCATCAGGCCCCTGCATGGCGTCATAGGCGAGCGCGAGATCCTTCACGCTGCGCGCCAGCGGGCCGAGATGATCGAGGCTGGCGACGAACGGATAGGACCGCGCGCGCGACAGCCGGCCATAGGTCGGCTTCAGGCCGAACGTGCCGCAGAACGACGACGGCACGCGGATCGAGCCGTTGGTATCGGAGCCGAGCGCGATCGGCACCAGCGCGCCGCCGACGGCGCTGCCGGAGCCGCCGGAGGAGCCGCCGGTCATCCGCGCCGGATCATGCGGATTGCGCGACGGGCCGTCATGCACGTTCTCGCCGGTGAAGTCGTAGGCGTATTCGCCCATGTTGAGCGCGCCGACCAGCACCGCACCGGCCGCTTCCATCCGTTCGATCAGCGTCGCGTCGCGCGGCGACGGCGGCAGGTCGCGGTTGATCTTCGAGCCGGCGCGGGTCGGAAGACCCTGCACGTCGAACAGGTTCTTGACCGCGAAGGGCACGCCGGCGAGCGGGCCGACCGGCTGACCGGCCGCGATCGCGGCGTCGACCGCGCTGGCCCTGGCACGCGCGCGATCGGCGGTGACGTCGGTGAAGGCATTGAGGACCTTGTCATGCGCCGCGATCCGCGCGAGCGCAGCCTCGGTCGCGGCGAGGGCCGTGATCTTGCGGCTTGATACGGCCTGCGCGATCTCGGCGGCCGACATGGAAGCGGGAATTTCGGACATCGCGATCTCAGGTCGAATAGACGGCGGCCGACACGACGTCGTCCGGCAGCGGGAAGTCATCGACCAGCCGCGCCAGCCGCAGCGAGACGTCGAGATTGGCGCGCACCGCCGGACGCCAGGCGTCCTCCAGCGGCAACGCCATCGCGCGGGCGACGGCGTTCATGTAATCGTCCAGATGATCGGTCATTTCGCTCCCAATGAGTTTCTCAAGCGACCGGCAGCGGCGGATGCGGGATCGCCGTCAGCAGCTCCCTTGTATAGGCATCCTGCGGATTGCCCAAGACGTGTTCGGATGTGCCCTGCTCCACGATGCGACCGGCGCGCATCACGATGACGCGATCACACAGCAGGCGCACGACATTGAGGTCGTGCGACACGAACAAATAGCTCATGCCCATCGACTGCTTGAGGTCGTGCAGCAAATTGAGCACCACCGCCTGCACCGAGACGTCAAGTGCCGCGGTCGGCTCGTCGAGGATCACGAGCTTCGGGTGCAGCGCGATGGCGCGCGCGATGCCGACGCGGGCCTTCTGGCCGCCGGAGAGCTGGTGCGGGAAGCGATCCAACAGATTGACCGGCAGGCCGACCAGCCGCGCAAGCTCCTCGCAGCGGTCGCGGAGCGCATCACGCCCCTTGATGTCGCCGAGCTGCATGATCGGGTCCGCGATCGCGCGCGCCGCGGTGAAGCGCGGGTTGAGGCTGTCGGTCGGATCCTGAAACACCATCTGGATCTGGCTGCGCCGCGGCAGCCGCGCGAACGACTGCGGCGCGATGCCGCCGATGTCCTCGCCATCGAACATGATGCGGCCGGAAGTCTGGTCCAGCAGCCGCATCACCATCATCGACGTCGTCGACTTGCCGCAGCCGGATTCGCCGACCAGCCCGACGCTCTCGCCATGGTCGATCGAGAAACTGATGCCGTCGACCGCGCGGAAGGTCTCCTCCTCGACCGGCGGCTTGCGCCCGAACAGCTTTGCCAGCACCCCGCCCGCGCCCTGGCGCGGATATTCCTTGACGAGCTTTTCGACTGACAGGAGGGGTTGCTTCTGCTCCCTCTCCCCGCCCTTCGCGGGGTCGAGACGAGCGTAGCTCGCTCTTAGAGGGTCGGGGTGAGGGGCTGTATCCGCGCGTGCAGTATGCGGAGAGTCCCCCTCACCCGCCACGCCCTGGCGCGCAAGTGCGCTGCCGAGCGCGTCGGCCTCTCCCCGCGCGCGGGGCGAGGCGGAAGAGTCTTCCTCCGGCAACAGATCCCGCAACGACACCCCGATCCGCGGCGTCGCGCGCATCAGCTTCCTGGTGTAGGCGTGCCGGGGCGCGGCGAAGATGTCGGCGGACTTCGCGGTCTCGACCACGCGGCCCTTCTCCATCACCACGACGCGGTCGCAATAGGCGGCGGCGAGGCCGAGATCATGCGTGATCAGGATCGTCGACATCGATCGACGCCGGGTCAGCTCGACGATCAGGTCCATCACCGCCTTCTGGGTGGTGACGTCGAGCCCGGTGGTCGGCTCATCGGCGATCAGAAGCTGCGGATTGCAGGCCAGCGCCAGCGCGATGACAACGCGCTGGCACATGCCGCCGGACAACTCGAACGGATAGGCGTGGTAGCGCTCGCGTGCGCGCGCGATCTTGACCTGCTCCAGCGCCTCGATCGCCTTCTCGCCGCGATCAGTGACCTGCGCCTGCTGCACATGCTGGCGCAACACGTCCTCGATCTGGTGCCCGACCTTGCGGATCGGATTGAGCGCCGCGCGTGGGTTCTGGAAGATCATCGAGACTTCGCGGCCGCGCAGATCGCGCATCTGGCTCTCCGAAGCCGCCTTGACGTCGATGCCGGAGAACATCACTGAGCCCTCGGCGATCCGGCCGGCGCGGTCGAGGATGCGCATCACGGCATAGGAGGTCACCGACTTGCCGGAGCCGGACTCGCCGACGATGCCGACGGTCTCACCCTTGCCGACCGATATGTTGACGTGCTGCACCGCCTTGACGATGCCGCGGCGGGTGGTGAACTCGACCGTGAGGTCGCTGACGTCGAGCAGCGGCTGGGCGGTCATGCGCACCTCCCCTCATGGGATGCGTCATCCAAAAATCCGCAAAACAACCCCATGCAAAGGAGGAAAGCGGTGGCATGACACCGGGCCGGGACAGGCATCACGTCCTCCGCTGACGCGGTTTGTTCCCTCGCCCCGCTCTTGCGGGGTCGAGACGAGCGAAGCTCGCTCTTAGAGGGCTAGGGTGAGGGGCCTCTAGTAGCGAACTCAACTGGCTGAGGAGTGCGCGGAGAGCCCCCCTCACCCGGATCGCATTCCATGCGATCCGGCCTCTCCCCGCAGGCGGGGCGAGGCGAAGGAAGAGGTGGCACAGGCTGGAGATCATCATCATGTCCTCCGCTGCGGGTCGACGATGTCGCGCAGGCCGTCGCCAAGCAGGTTGAAGCAGAACACCGCGATCATCAGCGCAAGGCCCGGGAACAGCGCGATCCACCATTCGCCCGACACCATGAAGCCCGCGCCCTCGGCGACCATGATGCCCCACTCGGCGGTCGGTGGCCGGACGCCGAGCCCGATAAAGGAAAGGCCCGCGGCGTTGAGGATCGCATAGCCCATGGTCAGCGACATCTGCACGATCATGATCGGCATGATGTTCGGCAGGATGTGCCCGAGCAGGATGCGGTATTCGCCGTTGCCCGAGAGCCGCGCCGCCTGCACGAAGCCGGCGTTGCGGCGGACGTTTGCTTCTGCGCGTGCGACGCGGGCGTAGAGCGGGAAGTTCACGATCGCGGTCGCGATGATGATGTTCTGCACGGTGTTGCCGAGCGCCGCGACGATGCCCATCGCCAGCACGAACAGCGGAAACGCCATGATGGTGTCGGCGATGCGGCCGACGATGCGGTCAGTCCAGCCGCCGAAATAGCCGGCGGCGATGCCGGCCAGCCCGCCCATCAGGAACACCAGCACGACGGAGGCAACCGCGATGAAGGTGTCGAGCCGCGTGGCCACGATGACGCGGCTGAAGATGTCGCGGCCGAGCTGATCGGTGCCGAACCAGTGCGCGGCGGATGGCGGCTTCAATGCTGCCGCGGTGTCGGAGGCGAGCGGATCGTACGGCACGACATACGGCCCGAACAGCGCGGCAAACAGGATCAGGACCAGCAGCGCGAAGGCAAAGCCGGTGACCTTGTTTTCGCTCAGAACGTAGCGGGTCTGCTCAAAAGCAGCGGCAAGCCCCGACGTGCGGGCGGGGCCTGCGGGCTCGACGGTTGGAGCTACGGTACTCATGCTTTAGCCCTCCAGCCTGACGCGGGGATCGATCACGCCGTAGAGGATGTCGATCATCAGATTGAGCAGCACGTACATGACCGCCATGGTCAGCACGAAGCCCTGCACCGGCGCGAAGTCGGACGCGATCAGCGCCTCGACCGCGTAGGAGCCGATGCCGGGCCAGGCGAACACCTTTTCCACCAGCACGTTGGCGCCCAACAGGAAGGAGAATACCATGCTGAGCGTGGTGATGACCGGCAGCATCGCGTTGCGGAAGGCGTAGGTCACGATCACCTTGCCGGGCGACAGGCCGCTGGCGCGCGCGGTGCGGACGAAGTCGGACGCCAGCACCGCCAGCATCGAGGCGCGCGTCATCCGCGCGATCGGCGCCAGCGAGAAGATCGCGAGCGTCACTGCCGGCAGGATCAATTGGCTGAGCGCGGAACGAAACGCCTCGAAGTCCCGCGCGATCAGCGTGTCGACGAGATAGAAGCCGGTGACCGTCGGCGGCGCGCTAGCGAACACGTCGAGCCGGCCGAGCGGCGCGGGCGACCAGCCGAGCCGGAAATAGAACACATAGACCAGCACGAGCCCGATAAAGAACACCGGCAGCGATACGCCGGCCGTGGTGGTGACGCGGCAGAGATGGTCGATCCAGGAGCCCGGCCGCGTCGCCGCCAGCACGCCGAGCGGGATCGCGATCACGATGGAGACGACAAGGCCGAGCAGGGTGAGCTCGGCCGACGCCGGCAGGCGGTTGCGCAGCTCGGCTGCCACCGGCTGGCCCGTGGTGAGCGACGTGCCGAGATCGCCATGGGCGAGATCGCTGGTGTAGCGGACGAACTGCTCGATCAGCGGCTTGTCGAAGCCGAGCTTCTTCCGGATCTGGTCGACTGCCTCCTTGGTGGCCGCCGGACCGGCAAAATACGCCGCGGGATCGCCCGGCAGCGCACGCGTCAAAAGGAATGTCACGATCACGACCCCGATCAGCGAGGGGATCGCGAACAGCAGCCGCTTGCCGATCAGGGTCAGCATGGCGTGCTCCTAAGCACATCGCGAAGAGCCACAACGGGACTGGAGGGGCTCCCTCCCCCACAAGGCAGGACAATCGCATATGGGACGCACGAGCTTATCGGCTGGCTTACTTCGCCTCTCCCGCTTGCGGGGGAGGCCGACGCGATCGAAGAGCGCGGCGGGTGGGGGCTCTCTCCACTCAGGGATTCCCAATGTGGAAGCACCCCCACCCCGCCCTCCCCCGCAAGCGGGAGAGGGAGCCTGAGAAGCGTGCTCACCTCACTAACGAGGTCGACACACGCGAGTGCGTCGCGCGCGCTCATCATGACCTCACCCCTTCGCCATCGCGCGATAGTCCAACCGGCGGTGGAACCAGTATTCGTAGCCGGTCACGTTCTTCTGCATCGCGACGTTGACGAAGGGCTGATAGAGCGGGATGCGCGGGATGTCGGCGAAGGCGAGATCGACGAAACCCTTCACGTCGGCGTCGTAGGCCGCGGTGTCGCCATTCGCGGCGGCGACGCGCGCACCGTCGATGAGCTTGTCCATCTCGGGCGACTTGTAGCTCATCGTGTTGAAGATCGAATTGTTGCCGTGGTAGCACCAGTAGAAGAAGTACTCGGGGTAATCGAGCCAGCCCGAGAACACGTTGGTGAACAGCGGCATTTCCTTCTTGGTGAGCTCGGTGCGCCAGTTGGCGCCGGGCACCTTGTTGATCGTGGTCTTGATGCCGAGCTGCGCGAGGCTCTCCTGCACCAGCACGCAGAGCGGCTCGTTGACGCCTGCGAAATTCAGGTCGAACGAGATCGTGGTCTCGAAACCGTTGGCGTAGCCGGCCTCCGCGAGCAGCGCCTTGGCCTTCTCCATGTCGGTGTAATACTTGGTCGGCTGCGGCCAGGCGACCTCGGTCGGCTTGTCCTTTGCCGCGCCGAACATCGGGTTGGCGAGACCGAACAGCACCGCATCCATGATCTTCTGGTACGGCATCGCGTAGGCCATCGCCTGCCGCACCTTGGGATTGTCGAACGGCGGCTTGGTCACGTTCATGCCGATATACTGGATGCCGTTGGAGAACGGCAGCGAGACCACGTTGAGCTTGCCGTTCGCCTTCATCTCCTGGAAATCCTTGAACGGCAGCTCGTAGGAGATGTCGGCGTCGCCGCGCTCGAGCAGCGCCCGGCGGTTGCCGGCCTGCGGCACCATGCGCCAGATCACGCGCTTGATCTTCGGCAGCGGACCGCAGACCCAATCGTCGTTGCGCTCCATGACGACTTCGGTGCCGGCGGTCCACTTGGTCACCTTGTAGGCGCCGGAGCCCGCGGTCTGCTGCTTGGTGAATTCGAGGCCCCACGGATCCTTTTCGCTGGCGTTCTTCTTCACCAGTTCGGAATTGACGACGCAGGGCACGATCACCGCGAGGTCGGGGATCGTCAGCTTGTCCTTCTTCAGGAAGTCGACGCGCACCGTGGTGTCGTCGACGATCACGAACTGCTCGGGCTTGGTCAGCGAGCCCGCGCTCATCTGGAAGGTCGGGAAGCCGCCGACAGAGACGGCGCGATCAAGCGACCATTTGACGTCCTTCGCCGTGACAGGCGCGCCGTCGTGGAATTTGGCGTTCTTGCGCAGCTTGAAGGTGACCGACATGTCGCCGATGTTGATGTCCTCGGCGAGCTCGGGCTTGAACTTGTCGCGGTCGTAATAGGGCACGCCGCCCGGACCGCTCTTCATCTCGTGGCTGATGAGGCGGTCGTAGCAATTCCACGACACCTCGTAGCCCGGCACGTTGGTGCCGACGCCGTGGATATCGAGATTGTTGGGACCGCCTTCGGAGACGATCAGCAGCGTCTCGGAGCGCGCGTCGGCTTTGGCCGGTGACCAGATCGCGGGCGCGGTCGGCGCCAGGGCGCCCGCGGCCAGCCCGGACACCGATTTGAGGAAATCGCGACGCTTCATGTGATGCTCCAACGCCCTTGAGAACGGCCTTGGAACTCGGATCGCAAGGATTGTGCCAACGCTTAACGAAGTCTTATGTCCTGCTAATGCCTTGCCGGATCGAGAGAAAACGCCGACGGGTATCCCGGTCGGGCAAAACCCTCCATCGCCAATTGCATACAAAGACGGGCGATATGCTCAATGAATGAGCAAGAAATGACTCCTGCTTGCTTTGTGGCCGGCAATGGATGTCGCGCGCTGAAGCGCGCTAATCGGGCCAGATCAGCTCCTGCAACTGCACGAGATCATCGACCTGGTCCGGCCAACGCTCGATGCAGATGTGCCGGAGCGGATCGCTCGCAGAGTGCAGCATCAAGAGCGCCATCAGCCGCCGCTTCAGCGTGAACGTCACGTCAGTGCGCGAGATGCCGAAACCGTCGAACAGGCTGCGCACCCGGCGCGGATGCCCGGCGGCCATGAAGGCGCTGGGGCCGAGCAGGTCGTACTCACCCCACCCCGTCCGGACGTCGCCGAAGTCGAACAGGCCGGCGACGTGCCAGCCGTCGGCCCGGCGTCCGAGCAGAAAGTTCTCCGGGATGTATTCGCCGGTCAGGATCACCGGCGGCGCGTTCATCGGGATCAACTCAGTGGCGTCACGCAGGAGATCGCCGAGCGAGGTGAGGAATTTCGCCGGCAGGCCGAGCCGTTGGTGCCGCGCCCGACACTGCGCGATCTGGGTGCGCATGAAGGCCTCCCAGCGCGGCCCGATCGCAAGCAGGTTGCCAGGCGGCACGCGCTGCACCTCGGCGATCACGGCCCCGATCTCGGCGAGCACGCGCTCCCGCTCGGCTTCCGACAGCGCCGGCCAGACTTCCAAACCGACGGTGCCGGCGAGGTGCGTGATGACGAGATAGGGCCAGCCGTCACGCTCGCCCTCTGCGACCAGGTCGGGAATCGGAATGCCGAGCCGTCCGCGCAACGCCGCGAGCGCGCCGCGTTCGGACACGAATTGCGGACGCAGAAACGGCGGGAAGAGTTTCAGGATCAGGCCATCGTCCAACGCGACGACGAGGTTGGTGCCGGTCGAGAACACATGCGGCGCGGCGCACGACAGCCCGTGGCCATCGGCAATATCGCGCGCGACCGGCAGCCAGCGCGACGTGTCGCTGCGCCAGGCGCGGTAGGTGTCGTAGTCGGTCAGGGAAGGAAGATGCATTCGCGCGCGGCCTCTCAACGCTGTCGTCCTGGCGAAAGCCAGGACCCATAACCACCGAATTTGATTGTAAGCGGGATCGCGGCCCTAGCCTCGCGCAACGATGAGCAGCCGGGGTAATGGGTCCTGGCTTTCGCCAGGACGACCCTGAGTGTGTGGCGCCGCTTGCGAGCGATACATTCACATCCTCTCAGGATGACGGAGAAACAGTTGAGCAGCCTGGATGCCCCTCACCTATCCGGATTGGCGCGCTCGAACTGGCGCAGCAGGCGGTTGCCGCGTTCGACGGCGTTGTCCATCGCGGCCTGCGCCGAACGCTTGCCGGCGAACACCTGCTCGAGCTCCTCCTCGATCACGTCGCGGATCAGGACGAACGAGCCGAGGCGGATGCCCTTCGAATTGTCGGTCGGCGGCTTCAGCGTCACCTCCTCGATCGAGATCGAGGCGCCGGGATTGCGATCGTAGAAACCCTGCGCACGGGTCAGATCGAATGCGGCGCGGGTGATCGGCAGGTAGCCCGTGTTCTGGTGCCAGGCGGCCTGCACCTCCGGCCGCGACAGATAGGCGAAGAACTTCGCCACGCCGGCATACTCGGCGCGCGGCCGGTCGCGCAACACCCACAGCGTCGCGCCGCCGATGATCGAGTTTTGCGGCGCGCCCTGCACGTCGGGTTCGTACGGCATCATGCCGTAGCCGACCTCGAATTTGGAATTGGCCCTGATGTCGGCGCGCGTACCCGACGAGCCGATGAAGATGCCGCACTCGCCTTTCTGGAAGCGCGGCTCGGCCGCCTGCCCGCGGCCGCTATAGTCGAAGGTCTTGTCGGCCTGCCATTGCGCGAGCTGCGCGATGTGGCGCACCACCAGCGGATTGTTAAAGATCAGCTGGGCGTCGAGCCCGGAAAACCCGTTGGCCTTGGTTGCGATCGGCAGATTGTGGAAGGCCGAGAAGTTCTCGACATTGATCCAGGAGGGCCACGACGTGGTCACGCCGCACATCGCGCCCGCCGCGCGCAGCCGCTTGGCCACGACGCCGAGCTCCGGCCAGGTCCTCGGCGGCACACTCGGATCGAGCCCGGCGGAGCGGAACATATCCTTGTTGTAGTAGAGGATCGGCGTCGAGGCATTGAAGGGGAACGACAACATGTTGCCGTCGACATCGGCATAGTAGCCGGCCACCGCGGGCAGATAGGCCGACGGCGCGAATGCCTCGGATTGATCGCGCATCAGCTCGAACACCGGATAGATCGCGCCGCGGGCCGCCATCATGGTTGCGGTCGCGATCTCGTTGACCTGAACGATCGCCGGCTGGCTGCGCGAGCGGAAGGCGAAGATCGCCGCGGTGACGGTCTCGGTATAGTTGCCCTTGTAGGCGGGCACGATCCGGTAGTCGGATTGCGAGGCGTTGAAATCGGCGGCAAGCTTCTCGAGCTGCTTGCCGAGCTCGCCCGACATCGCGTGCCACCACATGATCTCGGTGGCCGCTCGCGCCGGCGACACAAGCAGAAGAGCCGCGACGACGAGGTGCAAAAGCTTCAAGGCGAGCTTCAAAGCGAACTTCACGACGAGCCGTTCCCGGATGCCAACACGCCCTCATAAGGCGCTACAACCGCAGATTCAACCGACACCACAGGTTGCACCGCGGATTTAACGTTTGGCCGATGGCGAACCAGCGCCATTCTGCTAAAATTGCGTTGAACCTTTTCTTCCCGCCCTGGACACAAATCACAAGGGGAATTGTAGCCTGTGTACCGCCGCGCCGGCCTTTCGCGGATAACGATGCTTGCCGTCGCGCTGTCATGGGCAGCGGTCCCGGCGAGCGCTTTTGCGCGCGAATTCCGTACCGCCGATACCCAGAATGAGGACTATCCGACCGTCCAGGCGCTGAATTACATGGACCGCCTGATCGCTGAACGCACCGCCGGCCGGCACCGCATCGTGGTCTTCCATTCCCGCCAGCTCGGTGAGGAAAAGGAGACGCTGGAGCAGACCCGGGCCGGCGCCATCGACCTGAACCGGACCAATGTCGCGCTGATCGGGACAATGGTGCCGTCGGTCAACGTGCTGGCAATGCCGTTCCTGTTTCGATCGCCCGAACACCTGCAGAACGTGCTGGATGGACCGATCGGCAGCGAGATCCTGAACAGTCTCGGGGCTCACGGCTTCGTCGGGCTGGCCTTCTACGATTCCGGCGCCCGCTCGATCTACAACAGCATCCACCCGGTCCATTCGCTCGACGACGTCAAGGGACTGCGGTTGCGCGTGCAGCAATCCGAACGGATGTCGGACGTGATGCGCGCGCTCGGCGCCCAGCCGGTCCAGATGCCCTACGGCCAGGTATTGACCGGATTCGCCACCGGGCTGATCGACGGCGCCGAGAACAACTGGGCGTCCTTCGTCACCACCGGTCACTACAAACATGCCCGCTACTACACGTTGACCCAACACACCTTCAGTCCGGACGTGCTGCTGATGTCGCAAAAGGCATGGGCCAGCCTCTCGCCGGAGGAGCAGGCGATCTTCCGCGAGGCCGCGCAGCGCTCCAGCGTCTACATGCGCGAGAGGTGGCGGGAGCTCGAGGCGCGCTCGCGCAAGCAGGCGGAGCTGGCGGGCGTCGAGATCGTGACCGATATCGACCGCAAGCCGTTCGAAGCTGCAATGGCCGGCATCTACGCCAGGGCCGAGCGCGATCCCGCGACATCGGCGCTGATCGAACGCATCCGCAACATGGAGTAACCGGATCTTGGACGCATCAAAGCAGGACGGGACGATGCGACGGCGGGCGGCCTTCGGGCCGCAGGGCCGTTTCCGCATCGTCCAGCTGCTGCGTGCGGTGCCGATCCGCTGGCGCATCCTTTCGATCGCCCTGCTCAACTCCGCGGTCGTGATCGTGCTGGCGGTGTTGATCTGGAACGGCGCGAAGGTGCTCGGCTCGGCCTGGGAGGACGTCCGCCAGGTGCGGGAATCCGACAAGATCCTGGCCAAGCTCGAAAGCGAGACCAGCCGCCTGCAGAACCTGATCCATCGCTACATCAACCAGCCGAGCCCGGACCTGTTCGCGGAAATCCTGCTGCTCCGCGAGGCCGTGCTCGGCACGCTGACGAACCGGGCCTCGACCGACCCGATGCTGTCAGGCTCGGTCGAGCAGCTGGAGCGCGTCACCAGCCGTTTCCTCGACGGCTTCGGCGAACTGCGCACCGTGCAGACCAGGATCGCCAAGACCTATGATGAGCAGGTGCTGTCGCCGACCAAGGACATGGCCGGGCTCTATTCGATCATCGAGGGCGCGACCGGCCATCGCGATGCACTGATCTGGCCCGCGCTCGGCAAGTCGCGCGAAGCGTTCACCTCGCTGCTGGTCGCCGCCAACGCCTACTATCTCTCGCTGGCCTCCTCGTCGGCCGAGGAAGCCCGCCGCAACATCGATACGATCGAGAGGACGATTCCCGTCATGACCGATCTGGCCGAGAACGATCTGCAGCGGATGGCGCTGGCGCGGCTCAAGGTCAAGACCGCCGAGCTGCGCGACGGGCTCGGCAAGCTCAGCGAGCAGCTCACCAACCGCACCGATTTGCTGCGCAACTCGATCGACGCCAGCCAGGCGGATGCGATCGGCGCGATCGACGATCTCTCGGTGAAGATGCGCCAGCGCGAGCAGAAGGCGCAGGAGACGTTCGACAAGACGCTGACCTCGATCTCGCGCCGGGTGCTGTCGATCGCCGTGATCTTCCTCGGCGTCATCATGTCGGCCGGCGTCATGATCGCGCTGTCGATCCGCCTGCCGCTGGCGCAGATCATGGCCGCGATGCGCACCATCACCTCGGGGGATCTCGACCGGCCGGTGCAGGGCACCTCGGCCAAGGACGAGGTCGGCGCCATGGCGCGTGCGGTTGAAGTGTTCCGCGAAAACGCGATCGCCAAGCGCAAGACCGAGGACGAGCTGCGCACCGCCAAGGAGGAGGCCGAAAGCGCGCTGCTCGAGCTCAATACCGCGCAGCAGAACCTGATCGATGCCGAACGCCTCGCCGCGCTCGGCGGCCTCGTTGCCGGCGTCGCCCACGAGGTCAACAATCCGATCGGCATCAGCCTGACGGTGGCCTCGAGCTTCGCCCGCCGCAGCGAGATGTTCGAGAATGACCTGAAGACCGAGCCGCTGCGCCGCTCCAAGCTCGACGAGTTCGTGCGCGCCTCGCGTGACGCATCGCAGCAACTGGTCGCGAACCTGACGCGCGCCGGCGAGCTGATCCAGTCGTTCAAGCAGGTCGCAGTCGATCGCTCGCATGCCGAGCGCCGCCAGTTTGCCTTGAGCGAATCCACCGACCAGATCGTGGCGAGCCTGCGGCCGGTGCTGAAGAAGGCCGCGATCGCGCTGTCGGTCGATGTGCCCGAGGGGCTCTTGATCGACGGTTATCCCGGCGCCTATGGGCAGATCTTAACCAATCTTTTCCTCAACGCCGTCAATCATGCCTTCGCCGATGGCCGCTCCGGCACCATCACCATCTCGGCGCGCGGGCGCGGCGCCGACGATGTCGAGATCATCTTCGCGGACGACGGGGCTGGCATGACGCCGGACGTGCAGCGGCAGGCGTTCGACCCGTTCTTTACGACGCGCCGCAACGAAGGTGGTACGGGCCTCGGCCTCCACATCGTCTATAACCTCGTCACCCAGCAGCTCGGTGGACGCATGATGCTGGAGTCAAGGGTAGGACAAGGCACCACTTTTCGCATTATCATGCCCAGGATCGCCAAGGGGGCTGCCAAGGGCGAGCCCACGATCACTGACGCAGCAGCCGACGGAACCAGTCAATGGCCGAACAGGACGATGTCCTCCAACTGATCGACGATACCGAGAGCCCCCCGGAGGACTCGTCGGCCCGCAAATGGAAGATCGCCGTCATCGACGACGATCACGCCGTCCATGAAGGCACCCGCTTCGCGCTGAGCGATTACAACCTGAACGGTTCGACGCTGGAGATCCTCTCCGCCTACTCTGCGGCCGAAGGCCGCACATTGATGCGGGACAACCCCGACATCGCAGCCGTGCTGCTCGACGTCATCATGGAGACCGACGTCGCCGGCCTCGAGCTCGTCGAGTTCATCCGCAACGAGATCAAGAACGAGACCGTGCGCATCATCCTGCGCACCGGCCAGCCCGGCCAGGCGCCGGAACGGCGCGTCATCGTGCAATACGACATCAACGACTACAAGGCGAAGACCGAGCTCACCGCCGACAAGCTGTTCACGTCGCTGACGGCCGCGCTGCGCAGCTACCAGCAGCTCGAGCGCATGGTGCAGACGCGGCGCGGGCTCGAGATCATCATCGACGCGGCCTCGACGCTGTACGACTTCAAGTCGATGCAGCGGCTGGCCGAGGGCGTGCTGACCCAGCTCGCCTCGCTGCTCAACGTCGACTGCGCCGGCATTCTGGTGCTGCGCGACGACGGCAATTCGGCGGCGGCCGATTTCTCGGTGCTGGCCTGCTCGGGCTGCTACAGCCGCTTCATCGGCACCACCTCGTCGAAGGCGCTCGATCCGGACCTGCGGCACATGGTGGAGGAAGCATTCCAGCGCCGCAAGAACGAGTTCGCCGACCACCGCAGCGTGCTCTATTCGCGCACCGGCAGCGGCCGCGAGGTCGTGGTGCTGCTGCAAGCCGAGCGCCAGCTCTCCGACACCGACCGTGCGCTGGTCGAGATCTTCTCGAGCCGGCTGTCGATCGCGTTCGACAATGTGATCCTCTACCAGCAGCTGCACGAGGCCAACACCCAGCTCGAGGACCGCGTCGCGCAGCGCACCCGCGCGCTGATGCAGGCCAACCGGCGGCTCTCGGCGCAATGGCTGCGGCTGCAGCGCGCCAACGGCTTCAAGAACGAGATCCTCGGCACCGTCGCCCACGATCTGAAGAACCCGCTCGGCGTGATCCTCGGCCGCACCGAGATGCTGACCGAGCTGATCGGCGCCGGCTCCCCGAAGGAAAACGTCACGTCGCAGGTCGAGCACATCCGGGACGCCACCAAGCGGCTGACCTCGATGGTCGATCATCTGATCTCGGACGCGATGGCCGATGCGTTCGACATCACCATCCGCCGCGAACCGGTCGACGTCGCGGCCCTGGTCAACGAGGTCACCGAGGCGAATCTGCCCTCGGCCGTCAACAAGCAGCAGAGCATCTCGGTCTCGGGGCCGCAGCAGTTCGTCACGATGTGCGACGCCGACCGGATCCGCGAGGCGATCGACAACCTCGTCAGCAACGCCATCAAGTACTCGCCGATCGGCGGCAAGATCACGGTCACGGTCAGCCATGAGGGCGACGACACCGTGATCCGCATCGTCGACCAGGGTCCCGGCCTCAGCCCGGAGGATCTCGGCCGGCTGTTCGGCCGGTTCCAGCGGCTGTCGGCCAAGCCGACCGCGGGCGAGAGCTCGACCGGCCTCGGCCTTTCCATCGTCAAGCGCATCATCGACATGCATGGCGGCCATGTGACCGCGCAGAGCCCGGGCCCCGGACAGGGGTCGACCTTTACGGTTACACTGCCGGCGACAGAGACATCATGAGCCAGAACCCGCATATCTTCATCGTGGACGATGAGGCACCGGCCCGCGAAATGGTCGGCGATTACCTCAAGATGCACGGCTTCGGCGTGACGCTGTGCGATGGCGGCAAGAGCCTGCGCAAGGAGATCGAGGGCTGCACGCCCGATCTCGTGGTGCTCGACCTCAACATGCCCGAGGAAGACGGGCTGTCGATCATTCGCGACCTCAAGAGCAAGATCAACGTCCCCGTCATCATGCTGACAGCTACTGCCAGCCCGATCGACCGGGTGGTCGGGCTGGAGCTCGGCGCCGACGACTACGTGGCGAAGCCCTGCGAATTGCGCGAGCTGATGGCGCGCATCCGCTCGGTGCTGCGGCGGAGCGGGCCGGCGAAAGCGGCGGCGCCGGAACCGGCGAGCGCCAAGGCCGAAAAAGAGCAGCTGGTGCGGTTCGGCACCAAATGGCTCGATCTCGAGGCCCAGGCCCTGCGCGACGACGAGGGCAATGAGCATCCGCTGACGGCCTCCGAATTCGGCCTCCTGAAGGTGTTCGCGGCCAACCCGAAGCGGGTCTTGTCGCGCGAGCGGCTCTTGGAACTCGCCAATGCGCGCGACGCGGAAGCCTTCGACCGTGCCGTCGACCTCCGCATCATGCGCATCCGCCGCAAGATCGAATTCGACCCGACCAAGCCGTCGGTGATCCGGACCATCCGCGGCGGCGGCTACCTGTTCTCGCCGACCGGGGACAAGGCGTAGCGCTGCGAAAGCTGTCCCGCCTCGCAATGTCGTCCTGGCGAAAGCCAGGACCGATAACCACGACTGCCCGGGTTGGGTAGGCTGGACCCACAGCGGGCTCAAACAACGATCATTTGGGGTAATGGGTCCTGGCTTTCGCCAGGACGACAAATCGTTGTGTGGCACCGGCGGATTCAGCGACACAAAGGCTGTCAATCCGCGCAAAAATCCCTAAGTTTCGGCCATGCCGAAAACAGCCTCCAAAGCCCCCGCCAAGCCCGCATCGAAGACCGACCCCAAGCCCGTCGCCGCCAAGGCCACGGCGAAGGGCGACCATGTCTTCCTGGTCGACGGCTCGTCCTACATCTTCCGCGCCTACCACGCGCTGCCGCCACTGAACCGCAAATCCGACGGGCTGCAGGTCAACGCCGTGCTCGGCTTCTGCAACATGCTGTGGAAGCTGTTGCGCGACATGCCCGAGAACAACCGGCCGACGCATCTGGCGATCGTGTTCGACAAGTCGGAGATCACGTTCCGCAACAAGCTCTATCCCGACTACAAGGCGCACCGGCCGCCGGCGCCCGACGATTTGATCCCGCAATTCGCGCTGATCCGCGAGGCGGTGCGCGCCTTCGAACTGCCCTGCCTCGAGCAGGTCGGCTTCGAGGCCGACGATCTGATCGCGACCTATGCGCGGCTCGCCAGCGAGCGCGGCGCGACCACGACGATCGTGTCATCGGACAAGGATCTGATGCAACTCGTCAACGACAAGGTCGTGATGTACGACACGATGAAGGATCGCCGCATCGGCCGCGACGAGGTGATCGAGAAATTCGGCGTGCCGCCGGAGAAGGTGGTCGAGGTGCAGGCGCTGGCCGGCGACTCCACCGACAACGTGCCCGGCGTGCCCGGCATCGGCATCAAGACCGCCGCGCAGCTGATCATCGAATATGGCGATCTCGATCAACTGCTGTTCCGCGCCGGCGAGATCAAGCAGCCGAAGCGGCGCGAGGCGCTGCTGGAGAACGCCGAGAAGGCGCGCATCTCGCGCCAGCTCGTGCTGCTCGACGACAAGGTCGACCTCGAAGTGCCGCTCGACGACCTCGCCGTGAACGACCCCGACTCGCGCCGGCTGATCGCCTTCCTCAAGGCGATGGAGTTCACCACCCTCACCCGCCGCGTCGCCGACTACGCGCAGATCGACCCGGCCAATGTCGACGCCGATCCCGGCAACAAGAGCGGCGCGAGCGTGTTCTCGCCATTGCCGCCATCCGATGTGACGCCGGCGCCCGGAGACGCCCCGACATCTGCGGCACCGCTGCCGAAAGCCAAGCCGACCGGTGCGCGTGACGACAAGAATTCAAACCTGAAGGGCACGCCGGCGACGCTGGCCGAGGCCCGTGGCGAGGCGATCCGCAAGACCGGCTTCGACCGCAAGGCGTATCAGGCGATCGGCAGCCTCGATCAGCTCAAGGCCTTCATCGCCCGCGTGCCCGACACCGGCTATGTCGCGATCGAGGCGATGTCGGAATCGATCGACCCGATGCAGGGCGAGCTCTCGGGCCTTGGACTGGCGCTGGCGCCAAACGATGCGTGTTACGTGCCGCTCAGCCACAGGCAGGCCGGCGGTGGCGCGGGCCTGTTCGATGCAGGCCTCGCACCCGGCCAGATCAAGACTGCCGAGGCGCTGGCGGCGCTCAGGCCGCTGCTGGAGTCCGTCGGCATCCAGAAGGTCGGCTTCGACGTCAAGTTCACCTCGGTCATGCTGGCGCAGCACGGAATCACGCTGCGCAACATCGACGATGCGCAGCTGATGAGCTACGCGCTCGATGCGGGCCGCGGCTCGCATGCGCTGGAGGCGCTCGCCGAGCGCTGGTTCGGCCACGCCGTCGTCAACTACGGCGGCCTCGTCGGCAGCGGCAAGGGCAAGCTGACCTTCGATCAAGTCACGATCGACAAGGCCAGCGAATATGCGGCCGAAAGCGCAGACGTGATCCTGCGGCTGTGGCGGGTGCTGAAGCCGCGCCTCGTCGCCGAGCGGATGGCGACGGTGTACGAGACGCTGGAGCGGCCGCTGGTCTCGGTGCTGGCGCGGATGGAGCGGCGCGGCATCTCGATCGATCGCCAGGTGCTGTCGCGGCTGTCGGGCGATTTCGCCCAGACCGCGGCGCGCGTCGAGGCCGAGATCCAGGAGATCGCCGGCGAGCCGGTCAATGTCGGCAGTCCGAAGCAGATCGGCGACATCATCTTCGGCAAGATGGGATTGCCCGGCGGCAGCAAGACCAAGACCGGCGCGTGGTCGACCACCGCGCAGGTGCTCGACGAGCTTGCCGAGCAGGGCCACGAATTCCCGAAGAAGATCCTGGAGTGGCGCCAGGTCTCGAAGCTGAAATCGACCTATACCGACGCGCTGCCGACCTACGTCAATCCGCAGACCCATCGCGTCCACACCACCTACGCGCTGGCCGCGACCACCACGGGCCGGCTGTCGTCGAACGAGCCGAATCTGCAGAACATCCCTGTTCGTACCGAGGACGGCCGCAAGATCCGCCGCGCCTTCATCGCGACGCCGGGCCACAAGCTGGTGTCGGCCGACTACTCACAGATCGAGTTGCGGCTGCTCGCCGAGATCGCCGACGTGCCGGTGCTGCGCCAGGCATTCCGCGACGGGCTCGACATTCACGCCATGACCGCATCCGAAATGTTCGGCGTGCCGATCAAGGACATGCCGAGCGAGGTGCGCCGCCGCGCCAAGGCGATCAACTTCGGCATCATCTACGGCATCTCGGCATTCGGCCTCGCCAACCAACTCGGCATCGCCCGCGAGGAGGCCTCGGCCTACATCAAGAAATACTTCGAGCGCTTCCCGGGCATCCGCGCCTATATGGACGAGACCAAGGATTTCTGCCGCCGCAACGGCTATGTGACGACGCTGTTCGGGCGCAAGTGCTACTACCCCGACATCAAGGCCTCCAACGCCTCGGTGCGCGCCTTCAACGAACGCGCCGCGATCAATGCGCGCCTGCAGGGCACCGCGGCCGACATCATCCGCCGCGCCATGATCCGCGTCGAGGACGCGCTCACCGAGAAGAAGCTCTCGGCGCAGATGCTTTTGCAGGTGCATGACGAACTGATCTTCGAGGTGCCGGACGATGAGGTCGCGGCGACGCTGCCGGTGGTGCAGAAGGTGATGCAGGATGCGCCGTTCCCGGCGGTGCTCCTGTCGCTGCCGCTGCAGGTCGATGCCCGCGCCGCGAACAATTGGGACGAGGCGCATTAGCGCTTCCTCACCTCTCCCCGCTTGCGGGGAGAGGTCGGATCGCTCTTGCGATCCGGGTGAGGGGGTACAGGTCTCACCTCGGTCCTTGCACGTTGAGAGAACCCCTCACCCCAACCCTCTCCCCGCAAGAGCGGGGCGAGGGAGCGCACCACCTTCGCCGCCACATTGCTCCGAGAGCAATTCCGGCATGGCCGCGCCGCGGACGACACGCTAGAAGTGTGCGCATCCCTCGCGAGACCCGTCATGCCCCACACATCCGCTTTGCTCGGCTTTGCGCTCATCTGCCTCGGCATGGTGCTGACGCCGGGGCCGAACATGATCTATCTGATCTCGCGCTCGATCACGCAAGGGCCGGCGGCCGGCATCGTCTCGCTCGGCGGCGTGGCGCTCGGCTTCGTGTTCTACATGCTGTGCGCGGCGTTCGGCATCACCGCATTGCTGTTTGCGATTCCCTACGCCTATGACGCGCTGCGCTTTGCCGGCGCGGGCTATCTGCTCTGGCTGGCATGGCAGGCCGTGAGGCCCGGCGGCCGCTCGCCGTTCCAGGTCAAGGCGCTGAAGGTCGACGGCCCGCGCAAATTGTTCGCGATGGGCTTCGTCACCAATCTGCTGAACCCGAAGATCGCGATGCTTTATCTGGCGCTGCTGCCGCAGTTCATCGACCCCGCCGGCGGCAGCGTGCTGACGCAGTCGCTCGCGCTCGGCTCGATCCAGATCGTGATCAGCGTCAGCGTCAACGCGATGATCGCCCTCGCCGCCGGTTCGATCGCGGTGTTCCTCGGCACCCGCCCGACCTGGCTTTTGGTGCAGCGCTGGCTGATGGGCACCGTGCTCGCAGGGCTGGCGATGAAGATGGCGCTCGAGGCGCGGCGGGCCTAGCGAGTACCCTCTCCCCTTGTGGGAGAGGGTGGCTTCGATGCTTCGCATCGAAGCCGGGTGAGGGGTTGTTTCCACGAGTTCGTCTGCGGGGACAACCCCTCATCCGGCGCTTCGCGCCACCTTCTCCCACAAGGGGAGAAGGGAAGTAAGCGCGTAGGATGGGTAGAGCGCAGCGAAACCCATCCTGACCACCGCGGATTCGAAGTGATGGGTTTCGCTGCGCTCTACCCATCCTACGGTTCAGCAACCCTCAATCCAGCTTCGCCTCCATCCCCCGCTTCGTCGCCGGGCGGGCCATCAGCGTCTCGTACCAGCGCTTGACGTTGGGGAAGTCGGCCAGGTCGACCTTGTGGCGCGGATGGCGCCAGGCCCAGCCGAGGATGGCGAAATCGGCGACCGACAGATCGCCGGCGACGAATTCGCGCCCATCAAGCCGGCGGTCCAGCACGCCGTAGAGCCGCCGCGTCTCGGCCATGTAGCGCTTCAGGCCGTAGGCGCGGTCCTGCTCGTTCTCCAGCGCGATGAAATGGTGCACCTGGCCCGGCATCGGGCCGAAGCCGCCCATCTGCCACATCAACCACTCATAGACCGGGATCCGCTCCGCCAGCGGCTTCGGCAGGAACTTGCCGGTCTTCTCGCCGAGATAGAGCAGGATCGCGCCGGACTCGAAAATGCTGACCGGCTTGCCGCCGGGGCCATCCGGATCGACGATCGCCGGGATCTTGTTGTTCGGGCTGATCGCAAGGAAGGCGGGCGCCATCTGTTCGCCCTTGCTGATGTTCACCGGGATCACCTTGTAGGGCAGCCCCATTTCCTCCAGCGCCACCGAGATCTTGCGGCCGTTGGGGGTGTTCCAGGTGTGCAGCTCGATGGTCATTTCCGCTTCCCGTGCAAGTGTTTGGCCGAGTGTTTGGCGCCTGCTTACGGGGAACGGAACGGCCGCACAACCGCGCTTTCCGGAAAGCACGCCCGCGGAAATCGCGGCTTGGGCACTGTTGACGGCGGAATTTCCACGCTGGAATGTGCCGGTAAGCGTGGATAGATTGCCGCCCGCCTCAAACCCTCAAGGGAAAAAGTCTTTGTCCAAATCAGCCTCCCGCGCCCGCCTCGCCGAGATCATCCGCAAGCGCTCGTTCGGCCGCGGCGAGATCACCTTGGCGTCGGGCCGCAAGAGCGACTTCTATTTCAACCTGAAGCCGACGATGCTCGATCCCGAGGGCGCGGCGCTGCTTGCCGAGCTCACCTATGAAGCGCTGAAGGACGACAAGCTCGATTTCGTCGGCGGGCTCGAGATGGGCGCGGTGCCGCTCGCCGGCGCCATCGCGCAACTGTCCTGGCTGAAGGGCCACCCGATCGCGGCGTTCTTCGTGCGCAAGAAGCCGAAGGAGCATGGCGCTAAGCTTTCCGTCGAAGGGCTTGCGAAGGGCGAGAGCCTTGCGGGCAAGCGCATCGTCATCGTCGAGGACGTCACCACGACAGGCGGCTCGGCGCTGAAGGCGGTGGAAGCCGTGCGCGAGGCCGGCGGCGAGATCGCGCTGGTCTTCACCATGGTCGATCGCGAGGAAGGCGCGACCGAGACGTTTGCCGAAGCCGGCTTGCCGTTCCGCGCGCTCTACAAGGCGGGCGAGTTCCTGAAGGACTGAGGCGCTTTGGCGGCTATCTCCCGTCTTCGCGTATCGCCGCGCGGTGCGCGTTTCATGTGACGCCGTCACCCCAGATCAATCGCTCGTTTACCATCCCGCCTTAAGGTGAATCCGCCGGGGCAGCTTGTCGCCGCGGCGTGGCGCGTCGGGTGGAGTTGGCGTTGCGTACAGAGTTGAGTGATCGGCGCACGCAGCGCCGCGTGATGCTTGCCGCCGCAGCCGTTGCGGGTTCCATCCTTGTGGTGCCCGCGCCTGTGTCAGCCGAAGGGCTGCTCGACTTCTTCTTCGGCGGTTCCCAGAAGCAGCAGAGCCGGCAGGCGCCGCCGCAAGCCAATTTCTTCGCCGACCCGTTCGGCCTCAACCAGCAGGCCGAGCGGCAACCGTCCGCCCCCATCTCGGCGCCGCGCGTGGCCGGTTCCGGACCGGCGTATTGCGTGCGCAGCTGCGACGGCAAATATTTTCCGCTGACGATGCGCGGCAACGCCACGCCGGCGCAGCTTTGCCAGGCCTTCTGTCCGGCGAGCGCGACCAAGGTCTATTACGGCAGCCATATCGACAGCGCCGCATCGACCGCCGGCGAACGCTACGCCGACAGCGAAAACGCCTTCGCCTACCGCAAGGCGCTGCGCGCCGACTGCACCTGCAACGGCCGTGACCCGGCGGGGCTTGCGCCGGTCGACCTCGCGCTCGATGCCTCGCTGCGTGCCGGCGACGTGATCGCGACCACCGACGGCCTCGTCGCCTACACCGGCATCCGTGTCGGCAACGAGCAGTCCTTCGACTTCACGCCGGTCGCCTCCTATCCCGGATTGACCTCGGCGGTCCGCGCGCGGCTCGGCGAAATGAAGGTCGCCCCCGTCAGCGCCGAGATCGCGGGCGATGCGCCGCTGCCGGAAACCGGCCGCGATGTCGCGCCGTCGTCTGTTGCGCCGAAGGGCAACGCCGCGAAGCCCGCCAAGCGGGCCGAGGCGAACTGACGGGCGTAAGCCCGTCATTCCGGGATGGTGCGTAAGCACCAGACCTCAGATGCGCAATTGCGCATCGGGGAATCTCGAGATTCCGGGTTCGCCTCTTCGAGGCGCCCCGGAATGACGCTGTTACAAATTGCTACCGCGCCACGATCACGCCGATCACATTGGGCGCGGCCATGTATTTCTCCTCGATCGCGGCCCGCGCGGCCGCGCGGTTCTCCGGATTGAGGATGCCGCGCTTCTCGGCGAGGATCATCCAGCAATAGCCCCACCAGTCCGTCAGCATGCCGTGATCGTCGACGAGATCGTAACCCTGCTCGCCGGCGAAAATCCGCGCATGCGCTTCATCGAGCGAATCGAGCCAGGCGTGATCCTCGTCCGAGAACAGCTCGTCGCTGAAATCGTCCGTGGTGTAGCCCCAGATCGACATGCAGACCGCGTTGAACTCGCGATCGAGCTGGTCGTCATCGATCGGCTGGCGCCGCGAGGCCTGGTGCAGCCGCGACAGCGACCTCGCGAAATCGGCAATCCGGGTCAGAGCGAATTGATCAAAAGCGATGGTGGACATGTAGTCCTCACGGAGACTGAGAGACCATAGATATTGTGTCGGCACAGGCGCCGAATCACAATGATATATCAAAGACTTGCTAAAGTGTTCTTAATTCGTCCTGATTGGTTTACAGACCGCCCCCGGACGTCGTCCTGGCGAAAGCCAGGACCCATTACCCCAATAGGCCGACATCTCGCGAGCCTGGGCCACGAATGAGCACCGCTGGCAGCTATTACGTCTACATCCTCGCAAGCCGGCATCACGGCACGATCTATATCGGGGTCACCAACGATGTCGGCGCGCGGCTTGAATTGCATCGTTCCGGGCGCGGCTCCAGATTTGTGCTGAAGTACAAAATATTCCGCCTCGTCCATGTCGAGGAATTCGCCACGCCGCAGGAGGCGATCGCACGCGAGAAGCAGCTGAAGTTCTGGAAGCGCGATTGGAAGATCAAGCTGATCGAAGCAGAAAATCCGGATTGGAACGACCTGTCGGGCCTCATCTGACAATTGGGGCAATGGGTCCTGGCTTTCGCCAGGACGACGATGTGGCGCGAGCGAGTATCGTCGCCCCGTTGCGCGCGGACGCTGCCCGTAAAGCAATTCGGGCCGCTGACCAGGTCAGCGGCCCGTTGAAAATGGCTTCGGAATGAAATGCGTCGGAATGAAATGCGTCGGAGCTGAAAAATGTGCCCGCCCCACGAGCGACAGCCGTGTTTGTAAAGGCTCCGTTAAGCCTTGGAAATCCGTATCACCACGGTGTTTCGGATCGCGCGTGAAAGCGCGTTGCGCGGCCGCTTAGTTCGCCGCCGAGAGCAGCTTGTCGCCGCAGGCATTTGCGTAGAACTTGCCGCCGCATTGCCGCTTGATGGCGGCGCAGCGCGCGACGGGCGATGCGTTCTGCGCCACGCTGAAGCCGCAACTCAGGCCGTCGGCGCTGCGGCCCGGTCTGCCCGCTGCATCGGCTGCGCTGGTCGCCGTGATGCACACCACGAGCAACGCCGCGGCCGCGATCTCGATCAAGAGTCTCATCACGCATCCTCCGGTCAATTGTCGCGAAATCCCGGCTTCTGCAATGCCATCGTAGCACCCATGACGGCTGGTCCGGAAGGTTCCCGAAGCGGCCCGGTCCTTGCATAAAATCACGGCAGCGCTGTGTATGGCATCGTCCCTGACGGTTTCGATTGCCATGCAACGCGGGTATCATTGCGCCGGAGCGTGATCGGAAGGCCGCGGAACCGGGATTTCCGGGGGAACCATGCTCCACCAATGAAATGGGGTCATGATGCCGATCATCGCATCATGTTCCGGTTTGAACGGCAGGGATTGGGCGCGTTGCAGGAACAGACAAACTACCCGGCATTGAACCAGCCGATCGACGAGCTGGCGCTGACCGAGATCAAGAGCGCGATCCTGGCCAAGCTCCGGCTTGCGATCGGCAAGGACGCCACCGTTGCGACCAGACGCGACTGGTACAAGGCCGCGGCGCTGACGCTTCGCGACCGCATCGTGCACCACTGGCTGACGGCCGAGAAGCAGAGCTACGACGCCGGCGCCAAGCGCGTCTATTATCTCTCGCTCGAGTTCCTGATCGGGCGCCTGTTCACCGACGCACTCAACAATATGGGACTGCTGCCGCTGTTCGAGGCGGCGCTCGGCGACCTCGGCGTCGATCTCTCGGACCTGCGCAAATGCGAGCCGGATGCGGCGCTCGGCAATGGCGGCCTCGGCCGGCTTGCAGCCTGCTTCATGGAGAGCATGGCGACGCTGGCGATCCCCGCGACCGGCTACGGCATCCGCTACGATTTCGGCCTGTTCCGCCAGATCATGAACCATGGCTGGCAGCAGGAATATCCCGACGAGTGGCTCGCCTTCGGCAATCCCTGGGAATTCCAACGGCCGGAGGTGGTGTACAACGTTCACTTCGGCGGCCATGTCGAGCATGTCGACGATCGCGGCCGCGACCGCGCCACCTGGCACCCGGCGGAAACCGTCGAGGCCATGGCCTACGACACGCCGATCGTCGGCTGGCGCGGCCAGCACGTCAACGCGCTCCGCCTGTGGTCGGCGCATGCGCCCGACCCGCTCGAGCTCGACGTCTTCAACACCGGCGACTACGTCTCGGCCAGCGCCGAGCAGGCCCGCGCGGAAGCGATCTGCAAATTCCTGTATCCGAACGACGAGAGCGCGGCGGGCCGCGAGCTCCGGCTGCGCCAGGAATATTTCTTCGTCTCGGCCTCGTTGCAGGATCTCGTGAAGCGGCATCTCGCCTCCGACGGCGGCCTGCGCAACCTCGCGCAGAAGGCGGCGGTGCAGCTCAACGACACGCATCCGAGCCTTGCGGTCACCGAGCTGATGCGCATCCTGGTCGACCTGCACAATTTCCGCTGGGACGAGGCCTGGAAGATCACGGTCGCGACGCTGTCCTACACCAACCACACGCTGCTGCCGGAGGCGCTCGAGACCTGGCCGGTCGAACTGTTCGAGCGGCTGCTGCCGCGGCATCTCGAGATCATCTACCGCATCAACGTGGCCCATCTCGCGCTCGCCGAGGAACGCTTCCCCGGCGACATCGAATACCGCGCCTCGGTCTCGCTGATCGACGAGCGCAGCGGCCGCCGCGTGCGGATGGGCCAGCTCGCCTTCGTCGGCTCGCACCGCATCAACGGCGTCTCCGCGATGCATTCCGACCTGATGAAGGAGACCGTGTTCCACGACCTCCACCATCTCTATCCGTCGCGCATCACCAACAAGACCAACGGCATCACCTTCCGCCGCTGGCTGATGCTGGCCAATCCGCGACTGACCGCGCTGCTGCGCGAAACCTGCGGCGAGGCCGTGCTCGACGACTTCTCGCTGCTCGAGCGCCTCGAGACCCATTCGAGCGATCTGGAATTCCAGAAGCGCTTCCGCGACGTCAAGCATCACAACAAGCTGGCGCTGGCGCGGCTGATTCGCGAGCGCAACGGCATCCAGGTCGACCCCTCGGCGCTGTTCGACGTGCAGATCAAGCGCATCCACGAATACAAGCGGCAGCTGCTCAACATCCTGGAGACGATCGCGCTGTATCACGCGATGAAGGACGAGCCGCGGCGCGACTGGGTGCCGCGCGTGAAAATCTTCGCCGGCAAGGCGGCGGCAAGCTACCGCTACGCCAAGCTGATCATCAAGCTGATCAACGACGTCGCCGAGGTCGTCAACAACGACGCTTCGCTCGGCGGCAGGCTGAAGGTCGCCTTTCTCGCCGACTACAATGTCAGCCTCGCCGAGGTGATCATTCCGGCCGCCGATCTCTCCGAGCAGATCTCGACCGCCGGCATGGAGGCCTCCGGCACCGGCAACATGAAGCTCGCGCTGAACGGCGCACTGACGATCGGCACGCTCGACGGCGCCAATATCGAGATCCGCGACAATGTCGGCGAGGAGAACATCGCGATCTTCGGCCTCGAGGCCGGCGACGTCATGGTCCGCCGCAAGCAGGGGCTCGACGCCAGCGACGCGATCCGCAAATCGCCGCGGCTCGAGCGCGCGATCCGCGCCATCGAGAGCGGCGAGTTCTCGCCCGGCGATCCCGCACGCTTCGCCTCGATCGGGCACGCGCTGCGCTACCTCGACCACTACATGGTCTCGGCCGATTTCGATTCCTACTACGACGCGCAGCGCGGCATCGACGCGCGCTGGCGCGTGCCTTCCGCCTGGACCCGCGCCTCGATCCTCAACGTCGCGCGCATGGCATGGTTCTCCTCCGACCGCACCATCCGCGAATATGCCGAGGACATCTGGCACGTGCCGGTGCATCCGGGCGCCTCGCCGCAGCTCGGCAACCAGCGCGAGGCGAAGGGCTAATCCCGGGACGCGGAAATCGATTACGCCCGACGTCATTGAAATCAGCGCAATTGCTCGCGATATTGCATGACGAACGTCATTGCTCGTCATTGCGTATGGCGATACGGAAGCGCCAGTCGATATTGAAAGACCCGCATGCTCACCAAGACCCCGCACCTTTTCGATGAAGCAACCGCCGTGACCGCAGGCGACAGCCGCTGGCAGGGACGGACCAGTCCCGATTACTGGGCGTTCGTCGGTCCGTTCGGCGGCTGCACGGCCGCGACGATCCTGCGCGCGCTGATGCAGCACCCGCAGCGCGCGGGCGATCCGCTGGCGCTGACGGTCAACTACTGCGCGCCGGTCGCCGAGGGCGTGTTCGATCTCGATGTCCGCCTGGTCAAGGCCAACCGCTCGAGCCAGCACTGGTCGGTCGAGATGACGCAGGGCGGCGGCGAGGTCGCGACGCTGGCGACGGCCGTGTTCGCCGAGCGTCGCCCGTCCTGGTCGCACCAGCCCGCCGGGTTTCCGGGCGCCGTGCCGTTCGACGAGCTGCGCTCCTTTCCGAAGCTCAAGATGACCTGGGCCAACCAGTACGATTTCCGCTTCGCCGAGGGCGAGCCGATGTTCGCCGGCGGCGGCGGCGCGCAGCAGCCGTCGAGCCCCTATTCAAAGCTCTGGATCGCCGATCGTGTGCCGCGCAAGCTCGATGCGCTGTCGCTGATGTCGATGTCGGACGCGTTCTTCGGCCGCGTCTTCCACGCAAGGCACGAGCTGGTGCCGTTCGGCACCGTGTCGCTGACGACCTATTTCCACGCCGACGCGGCCGACCTGGATGCGGAGGACATCACCCGCGTGCTCGCCACAGCCGACGCCAAGACCTTCCACAAGAGCTACGGCGACCAGCACGGCGAATTGTGGTCGCCTTCCGGCCGGCTGCTCGCGACCACGACGCAGATCGCTTATTTCAAGGCGTAGGCAAATATCCACATTGGTCTGTCAGGACCGCATTGCCTATTTCAAGGGTTGAGGGAACATTGGCACGTCGCTTCTGTTCCACACCTTTGGGAGCACTGCTGCATGTCCGAAGCCGACACGTCAAAGCCCTCGCGCATCGCCCTGCTTGGCGTTCCCATCGAGATCGGCGCGTCGCAGGCCGGCCCGCTGATGGGACCGGACGCGCTACGCACCGCGGGCATCGCGCGCCTGCTCGAGCAGCTCGACTTCCAGGTCGACGACCACGGCAACCTTGCGATTCCCCAGGTCGTCGCCGACGGCCCGGTGCCGGCCAACACCAGGTTCTACGATGAAGTGAAGACCTGGACCCGTGCGCTCTCCGAGCGCGCCTATTGGCTGGCGCATTCCGGCGCGATCCCGATCTTCATGGGCGGCGATCACTCACTGTCGATGGGGTCGATCAACGGCGTCGCGCGCTACTGGCAGGAAAAGGGCCGGCCGCTGTTTGCGCTGTGGGTCGACGCGCATGCCGACTACAACACGCCGGCCACCACCATCACCGGCAACATGCACGGCATGTCGGCCGCGTTCCTGTGCGGCGAGCCCGGTCTCGACGATTTGCTCGGCGGGCTGCCGCGCGCCTCGATCCCGCCCGATCAGCTCGACCTGATCGGCACGCGTTCGGTCGATCCGCTGGAGCGCAAGCTGCTGCGGCAGCGCAACGTGTCGATCGCGGACATGCGCCAGATCGACGAGTTCGGCGTCGCCGTGCTCACGCGCCGCGTCATCGAACGCGTCAGGGCGAAGAACGGCGTGCTGCACGTCTCGTTCGATGTCGACTTCCTCGATCCGGCGGTGGCGCCCGGCGTCGGCACCACGGTGCCGGGCGGCGCGACCTATCGGGAAGCCCATCTCATCATGGAGCTGCTGCACGATTCCGGGCTGGTGCGCTCGCTCGACATCGTCGAGCTCAATCCCTTCCTCGACGAGCGCGGCCGCACCGCGCGCGTCGCGGTCGAATTGATCGGCAGCCTGTTCGGCCTGCAGATCACCGACCGCCAGACCCCGAGCAACGCGGTGCTGCCGGAGATGGGGGAGTAGCGAAGCAACAGGCGATGTCGTCCCGGCGAAAGCCGGGACCCATAACCACCGATGGTCATTGTTGCGCGCCGGTGGAATGACGAGTCCCAACCACAACATCCGCTGCGGAGTATGGGTCCCGGCCTTCGCCGGGACGACACTGGAGTATGTGGCGCCGCCGGCTGCTCAGCTTGTCGGATCGAAAAGGTGCGCGCTTCGTTGACTACGTCAAAAATCAAAAAGGCGGCCACGAGGGCCGCCTTTTCCAATCGCGTACTGCTTGCGCAGCTTACTCCGCCGCCAGCTTCACTTCCGGCGCGGCGGCGCGGACTTCGGCGTCGACCTGCGCTTCGAACTTGGCGAAGTTCTTCTGGAACATGCCGACCAGCGCACGCGCGGTCTTGTCGAACTCGACCTTGTCGGCCCAGGTCTTGATCGGATCGAGGATGTGCGGCTCGACGCCCGGCAGCGAGGTCGGCACCGCGAAGCCGAAATACTTGTCGGTGCGGAAGTCGGCGTTGCGCAGCGAGCCGTTCAGCGCCGCGGTGAGCAGCGCGCGGGTCACCTTGATCGGCATGCGACGGCCGGTGCCGTACTTGCCGCCGGTCCAGCCGGTGTTGACCAGCCAGCAATCGACATTGTGCTTGGCGATCAGCTCGCGCAGCATGTTGCCGTAGACCGACGGATCGCGCGGCAAGAACGGCGAACCGAAGCAGGTGGAGAATTCCGGCTGTGGCTCGTTGCCGAGGCCGCGCTCGGTGCCGGCGACCTTCGCGGTGTAGCCGGACAGGAAGTGATACATCGCCTGCGCCGGCGTCAGCTTGGCGATCGGCGGCATCACGCCGAAGGCGTCGGCGGCGAGCATCACGACGTTCTTCGGATGCGGCGCGCAGCCGGTGCGCGAGGCGTTCGGGATGAAATCGAGCGGATAGGCCGAGCGGGTGTTCTCGGTCTTCGAGCCGTCGTCGAAATCGGGCACGCGATCATTGGCGCCGAGCACGACGTTTTCCAGCACCGCGCCGAAGCGCTTGCTGGCGGCGTAGATTTCCGGCTCGGCTTCGCCGGACAGCTTGATGCATTTGGCGTAGCAGCCGCCTTCGAAATTGAAGACGCCGTCCTCGCTCCAGCCATGCTCGTCATCGCCGATCAGCGTGCGCTTGGGATCGGCCGAGAGCGTGGTCTTGCCGGTGCCGGACAGGCCGAAGAAGATCGCGGTGTCGCCGTCGGCGCCGACATTGGCCGAGCAGTGCATCGGCATCACGCCCTTCTCGGGCAAATAGAAGTTCAGCGTGGTGAACACGCTCTTCTTCATCTCGCCTGCATATTGCGAGCCGCCGATCAGGACGATCTTGCGGGCGAAATCGATCGCGACGACGTTCTCCGACTTGCAGCCGTGGCGCTTCGGATCGGCACGGAAGCTCGGCAGGTCGATGATCGTGAGTTCGGGCACGAAGCTCGCGAGCTCCGACGCCTCGGGGCGGATCAGCAGCGTGCGGATGAACAGCGAGTGCCAGGCCAGCTCGGTGAAGACGCGGGTCTTGATGCGATGATTCGGATCGGCGCCGCCATAGAGATCCTGCGCGAACAGCGTCATGCCTTCGGCATGCTTGAGGAAGTCGGCATGGAGCGCAGCGAACTGCTCCGAGGTGATCGACTGGTTGCCGGCCCACCACATGCTCTTGTCGGTCAGGCCGTCGCGGACCGTGAACTTGTCCTTCGGACTGCGCCCGGTGAACTCACCGGTATCCGCGCAGAGCGCGCCATCGGCCGACAGCACCGCTTCGCCATTACGCAGCGAATGCTCGTAAAGCTGAGGCGCGCCATAATTCCAATGCACGCCCTTGAGATTTTTTAAGCCGAATTTATCGGCGCCGAAGGCACCGTTATGCACGCCCGTCTCTTGCACGAAGAACCTCCTCGAACCCGCGTATCCTTGTTCGCGCGAATGTCGCTAGTCGCGCCCCGCCGCGGTGACCGTGATCAGAATATAGCCTCTCGGCTTCGGTCCGGCGACCTAATAGTGGGGATCGCCGGGCTTGCCAAGCCAATCGAACGGCTTTTGGCTGATTCCAAGGCAGGCCCATCATCTGGCGCAAATACCGCAGCGCGAAACCCTTTCGTCTTGCTTTCGTTTTCTCGTTGTTTTCCCGACAGTCGAGCGACGTTTCATCGCCTTTCCCGCCGCGCACGGAGCTTTGCGATGCACAAAAAGTGCCAGCCGGCGGGCAGCGCCTTCGCCGATCGAGGCGAACGGCGCGGAGAATGCCGGGTATGCATTTCGCGCTGAGGATGTATCGTTGAGATGGGCCGCCGCGCGCTGACGCAGCGCTGCACGGCTGAGCATGACCACCATCGTGTTGCACGCGGCACCACCTGATCGGCGTTGAGCTGCAGATGAGAGCTGCTGACGAGCAGTTTCGATTGCGCTCAACACGCCTTCGTCGAAGCCCGATTGTATCAATGCTCAACTGCGATGAATGTTCCGCAACGCGTGGCGTTCGGCGGCGAGACGGTCGCTGACCCCGGCGATCGATGATAACGCAATCAGCGCGGTCGCACGCGCGCGTCATCGCGGTCGACATCGCGATCCGACTGATTTTCCGAGGCAGCCGCGCCAGACGTTCTTGCATGCACATCGAGCCGACGGGCGATGACGAGACGCGCCCGTGCGAAATGATCGCGCTGTCAAACCCGGACTGCGCAATCGCGCCGCCGCACCCATGCGACACCATGCCTCGCCACGGCCGCAGCGCCGCCGTGCGGACAGGTGGTTTTCTTTGATCGCTTCCTATTCCTTGGCGCGCGCCTCGCCGGCGAGCCGCACCAGCATCTTGCGCAGCTCGGTGCCGGTGGTGACGCGCTCGGGGAAATCCAGCCGCAGCGTGTCGTGGCCGGCCTGCATGTCCATGCCATCCGGATCGCAGCCGGTGCAGAGCCAGTCGGCACTTTCCGCGCCGAGCAGCCGCGTGGCGTAGAGGTTCATGGCCTCGCGGTGATCCTCGTTCATATGCGCCACCGCGTCGGGCTCGGCTTCGAGCAGCTCCTCGGCTCCCCCGAGATCGGTCAGGAATTGCGCGGGTTTGAGGTCCACGATGCGGCCAAACCCGGCGACCAGATGGGCACCGCTCGGCCTGATCCGGAAAAACGAAAAATCCTTAAATTCCACAAAGGCTTCCGCTGACGGATGGGCGCCGAGATAGCGCCGGCGGACGAGCTCCCGCCCGGCCTCCGCGACCTCCTCCGCCTGACCGGCCAGCATGATCCGGGCACCCTCCAGCGGATCGCCCTCGGCGCGCTCGTCCAGCATCAGCGACACCCTGGGATCGGCCAGGACGTTCTTGGTATGCAGCGCCAGCCGGGAAATCAGCAGGATCGGCGAGGCGTCGGGATGGCTGGCCAGATTGACCAGCGAGCAATAGGGATCGCCGGTGCCGGCCATCAACGTGGCGAGGGCGCCCTGGCGGCTGCGGCGGAGCAGCGAGCGGGCAAGGTGGGCAGGATCGAAGTCGGCGGTCGGTTGCATGGGCCTATCGGGTCATTTTGGGGGCGAATCGGGCGGGTTCCCTATGAAAAAAGGGCCTTTTCTCATGGTCTAAGGGTGCTATATGGGGACCCATCGCGTGGGTCGCAGAAGCGGATTTTTGCGGAACTCGGTCACACTTCAGCCCAGCTTGCATTGCTCGTTGACCGCGTTCGAAGCCCAATTCTACGGCGCGTCGCCAGAGTGCCCGCCGTCTAAGCCACTCTCATTGTGAAAGCAGCACATGCCCACAATCGCCCTGGTCGACGACGACCGCAACATTCTCACTTCGGTTTCGATCGCGCTCGAAGCCGAAGGCTATCGCATCATGACCTACACGGACGGTGCGTCGGCGCTGGATGGGTTTCGCACGTCGCCGCCCGATCTTGCGATCCTCGATATCAAGATGCCGCGCATGGACGGCATGGAAACGCTGCGCCGGCTGCGCCAGAAGTCCGACCTGCCGGTGATCTTCCTCACCTCGAAGGATGAGGAGATCGACGAATTATTCGGCCTGAAAATGGGCGCCGACGATTTCATCCGCAAGCCGTTCTCGCAGCGCCTGTTGGTCGAGCGGGTCAAGGCCGTGCTCCGCCGCGGCCAGCCGAAGGATCCGACCGCCGCACCGAAGGAGCCGGACGCCCGCGCACTCGACCGCGGCCTGCTGCGGATGGATCCGGAGCGCCACACCTGCACCTGGAAGAACGAGCCGGTGACGCTCACCGTGACCGAATTCCTGATCCTGCAGGCGCTCGCCACCCGCCCCGGCGTCGTGAAGAGCCGCAACGCGCTGATGGACGCGGCCTATGATGACCAGGTCTATGTCGACGACCGCACCATCGACAGCCACATCAAGCGGCTGCGCAAGAAGTTCAAGGTGGTCGACGACGACTTCGAGATGATCGAGACGCTGTACGGCGTCGGCTATCGCTTCAAGGAAGCCTGATCTGCGCTTCCCGGGCGGCTTGTTAACTGACAGGCTCCGCACGGCTGGGGTAAGCTCGGGCGAACGATTGCTTCGCGGGACGACATCCATACCAACCGGCAGCTTTGCCAGTGCTTGATCGAACGCAGCTCGAGCAAGGCCTGAACACCGAGGACGCGTCACAGCTCCTCGATCAGGACGCCGTTGCCGACGAATTGGCGCAGGACAAGGGCTGGCGCCGTCCGCTCGGCTGGCTGCGCCGCGCCGGCCAGTTCTTCTTCGCGCTGTCGTTCTCGAGCCTGACGCGCCGCATCGTCTCGCTCAACCTTGCCGGCCTCGTCGCGCTGGTCGCCAGCATCCTCTATCTCTCGCAGTTCCGCGCCGGCCTGATCGAGGCGCGCACGCAGAGCCTTCTGGTCTATGCCGAGATCATCTCGGAGGCGATCGCGGCGTCCGCGACCGTCGAAGGCAATACCGTCACCATCGATCCCGATCGCCTGCTCGACCTCAAGCCCGGCGAGAGTTATGGCCAGCCGGACGAATCGGCTGACTTCCCGATCAATCCCGAGCGGGTCGCGCCGGTCCTGCGCCGCCTGATCGCACCGACCAAGACGCGGGCCCGCATCTTCGACCGCGACGGCGGGCTGATCCTCGACAGCCGCAATCTGTTCGCGCGCGGCGACGTGCTTCGCATGGAGCTGCCGCCGCCGTCCGAGAAGCCGTCGCTCTATGAGAAGACCAAGGCCACGATCAAGACCTGGCTCAACCGCGGCGACCTGCCGATCTACCGCGAGCTCGGTCCCGAAGGCGGCAAGGGCTATTCCGAAGTCGCGCAATCGCTCGAGGGAATGAAGGGCAGCGCGGTGCGCGTCACCGAACGCGGCGCGATCATCGTGTCGGTTGCCGTCCCGGTGCAGCATTTCCGCGCCGTGCGCGGCGCGTTGATGCTGACGACGCAAGGCGACGACATCGACCAGCTGGTGATGTCCGAGCGGCTCGCCATCCTCAAGATCGGCGGGGTCGCATCCGCCGTCATGATCATGCTGTCGCTGCTGTTGGCGAGCACGATCGCAGGCCCGGTGCGGCGGCTCGCCGACGGCGCCGAGCGCGTCCGCCACCGCATCCAGACCCGCGTCGAGATTCCCGACTTCACGGGGCGCCGCGACGAGATCGGCCATCTCTCCGGCGCGCTGCGCGACATGACCAACGCGCTCTACAGCCGCATCGAGGCGATCGAGATGTTCGCGGCCGATGTCGCCCATGAGCTGAAGAACCCGCTGACCTCGCTGCGCTCCGCGGTCGAGACGCTGCCTTTGGCGCGCAACGAGAACAGCCGCGCGCGGCTGCTCGCCGTGATCGAGCATGACGTCAGGCGGCTCGACCGGCTGATCTCCGACATCTCAGACGCCAGCCGGCTCGATGCCGAATTGCAGCGCCAGGACATGGCGCCGGTCGATCTGCGGCGGCTGCTGACGACGCTGACCGGCGTCGCCAACGAGACAAGGCTCGGCCACGACGTCGCCGTCGAAGCCCGCTTCGAGGGCCGCGGACCGACCGATACGCTGTCGGTACCCGGCCATGATTCACGGCTCGGCCAGGTGATCTCGAACCTGCTGTCGAACGCGCAATCATTCTCCAAGCCGGGCGACAAGGTGCGCATCGTCTGCCGCCGCACCCGCGGCGAGGTCGAGATCGTGGTCGACGATGACGGGCCCGGCATCGGCGAGGACGCGCTGGAGCGGATCTTCGAGCGCTTCTACACCGACCGGCCGCACCAGGGTTTTGGCCAGAACTCCGGCCTTGGGCTTTCGATCTCCAAGCAGATCATCGAAGCGCATGGCGGACGCATCTGGGCCGAGAACCGCTTTGGCCCTGCGGACGCAGACGGCAAGCCCACCGTCGCCGGCGCGCGTTTCGTGGTTAGGCTGCCAACACTATGAGCGACAATTCGAGCGTGCACGCATCCGCCGTTCTGGTCGGCGAGCGTGCGGTGCTGATCCGCGGCCCGTCGGGCGCCGGCAAGTCGCGTCTTGCCTTCGACCTGATTCTCGCCGGGCGCACCGGAGCGCTTCCGCCGGCCATTTTGGTGGGGGATGACCGTGTCCATCTCGACACAGCCGGCGAACAATTGTGGGTTCGTCCGGTTCAGCAATTGGCCGGTCTGATCGAGATCCGAGGCCTCGGAATCCGCCATTGTCCGTTCGCAGGCGAGGCCGTGGTGGGGCTGATCGTCGACCTCGCCGCCGACGACGCCGAGCGGCTGCCGTCGCCCGAGGCGCTCACGATTCGCCTTAATGGTGTTTTAATACCGCGAATTCCCGTCGGCATCGGCTTCCAACCCCTGCCGCTGGTTGTCGCTGCGCTGACGACAACCTGAAAGTTCATGTTCCCGTAATCTTGCGGCCAATTGTGGGAAGGGAATTGGTAACCATATCACATCCACTATCGCGTCGGATTTTGCCGGCGCAGCCTCCCCTCTCTACCGCCAGGAACCGGGAGACTAGCCAAGATGCCCTCTTGCGCAGGGCCTCTGGATGGTCAAAGTGGCGCGTTCGTGCGGTGCACCAAAGGGCGCCCGCGAGGAGTTTCCGATGATTGGTCTAGTGCTGGTGACCCATGGGCGCCTTGCCGACGAGTTCCGAGCGGCGCTCGAACACGTCATGGGTCCGCAGAAACAAATTGAAGCGATTACGATCGGGGCCGAGGACGATTCCGATCTCTGTCGAAGCGACATCATCGAGGCGGTGAACCGCGTCGATAGCGGCGACGGCGTTGCGATTCTCACCGACATGTTTGGCGGCACGCCGTCCAACCTTGCGATCTCCTGCATGAGCCGCCCGAAGGTGGAAGTGCTCGCAGGCATCAACCTTCCCATGCTGGTCAAGCTTGCCAAGGTTCGCGAGGAGCGTTCGCTGCCCGACGCGATCGCGATGGCCCAGGAAGCCGGCCGCAAATACGTCACCATCGCCAGCCGCGTTCTCGCAGGCAAATGAGCGACGAGGCTCCGGGCGGAAATCAAATCGGCCCGGGCGTGCCAGCGGGCGCTATTTCCCGTGAGTTGCTGATCGTCAACAAGCGCGGCCTGCATGCGCGGGCATCGGCCAAGTTCGTCCAGCTGGTCGAGCGCTTCAACGCCGAGATCTGGGTCACCCGCGGCACCGAGACCGTCGGCGGCACCTCGATCATGGGCCTGATGATGCTCGCCGCCGGGCCCGGCACCACGGTCGTGGTCTCCGCAAAGGGCGAGGAAGCGCAACGGGCGCTCGACGCCATCGCCGAGCTCGTCGCCAGCAAGTTCAACGAGGAAGGCACGTAAGGCGCGCTCGTCCGCCGCTACGCCAAGCTATCACCGTCACCCTGAGGAGCGCGCATCGCGCGCGTCTCGAAGGGTCGACGGCCCGACTGTGGCCGTGCATCCTTCGAGGCTCGCAAGAGCTCGCACCTCCAGCGACAAAGGCGAAGCCTTTGCGCGGGGATGACGGAAGCAGCAAAAATGCCGCAGCGCTACTTCGCCGGCGGCACCAGATAGACCTTCCAGACCGTCGACGGACCGGGATGGCCGTTGAAGAAGCGCATGGTGGTCATCACCAGCGGCTCGGCATCCTTGGCGTGCTCCGCCATCCACGCCTCGCAGGGCTTCAGGAACACCGGATCGGTGGTGTCGCAGACGCCGATGAAGCCGAGACGCTTGGCTTCGTCGAGCGACGTCAGCCCCGACGACCAGGCTTCGCCCGGCACCAGCGATGCCGGATGATCCGGACTGTAGAACGTCATCGGCTCGCCGATATCGGACCGCGCGACGACCACGGCCCAGCGCGAATGGAATCTGTCCTGCCAGGTCTGGGTCAGTTCGCGCGCGAGCTCGGAGCGCGCGGCATAGGTCGAGCCGCCGATATGGTTGGACGCGATCTCCTGCGTCGCGATGCTGGGCGCGGCGATCAACGTGACGACCGTGGCCATGAACCAGATCGCGGTGATCGAGAACAGCGCCATGCGCGGGAAGCGAAGCGAGGGGATCGCGACCAGCGCCAGCGGCACCAGGAAGAACAGCGGGATGCCCCAATCGGTCTTGATATAGACGGTGAACGCCAGCGCGCCGAGCGGCGGCCCGATCGCGACGATCAGCTGGATGATCCAGACGTTGAGCGCCTGCGGAAGGTTGACGGCCGGATTGGGTCCGCGCGACCAGATCCGCGCCAGCACGTCCGACGGACGCCACGGCACCGACCCCAGCAGCAGCGCCACAAGGCCCAGCACGACGGGAATCGCGAGCAGCCCGAGATTGTGCACGACATAGCCGATCACGAGCTGCACGTTGAGTGCGCGGCTCGACAGCGCGTAGACGTCACCGGCATAGGTGAACGGCACGAAGTCCACCTCCTCCAGCCACACCAGATGCGGAATCATCGCCACCGCCATCGTGCCGATCGCAACCCATGGCGCCGGCGAGCGCAGGAATTGCGTCCGTTGCGGATGGATCAGCGCGGCCAGCCCGACGGCGCCGATCATCGTCACCACCCAGTACTTGGTCATCAGCGCCAGCATGCCGGCAAAGCCGAGCCAGAGACCCGATTTGAAGCTGCGCTTCTCGAACGCGTTCAGATAGGCCAGCACCAGCAGCGGCAGCGGCACCAGCTGCGCGAGATCGGCGTTGTATTTAAAGCCCTTGAAATTGAAGATCGGGTAGAGCGCGAGCATCACCACCATGAAGAACGCGCGGCGGCGATCGACGACGCGCAGCGCGATCAGCCAGCACACCACCAGCGCGAAGCTGACCGTCGTCATCGCGAGCGCATAGGTCGACCAGTTGGTGACGGGAAAAATCCTGAACCAGACCCCGGCGATCCAGCCCGACAGCGGCGGGTGCTTGCCATAGCCGAGCAGGAAGCGCTGGCCCCAGGCATAGGCTTCCGCAACATCCATATGGATGTCCTGCGCGGCCTTGAGCTTGACCAGGATCAGCGTCCACAGCACCGCATGAACCAGTACGAAGCCGATCACGAACCACAGGCTGGTCCCGGGATCGGTGGCGCGCGAGGCGATCCAGGCGGCGATCCGCCGGATCGTCAGCTTGCGGTTGGTGCGCCGGGCGGCGGGGAGCGTGGAGGCGGTCGACATGGCCTGTGCCTGAGGCATGCCCCGGAAAAGTGGGAAGCGGTTTCCCGGAAGGATCATGCCCGAATGGAAGCGGAAGCGCAGATGGGTGCTCATCTGCATTTCAGCGCGCTTTAGCGCGTTTTTGTGGCCAGTGAAATCAGCTTGGCGTGAGAACGCCTCCAGCAAGCGGATTCACTTTCCGGGAAGTCCGGCCGGGACTCGAGATGCATGGTATCGTAGTGATACCATTTGCCGCCCCAGATGAAGCCGTGGCGCGCGACGATGTCGACGATCTCGCGCGGCATCCGGTTGTTGCAGGGAATGTCTTGCCCTTGCCGGCCCACAGCCGGTCATCCCTAACTTTCAGGTTGAGGTCTATGGCGGCGGCGTAGCCATGCATGCTCATCCGCCCGGTGCCGGCAACGCGAAAGACGATTTTCAGGCCGCCGGACCTGCCAGGAACATGCCCGAAGATCGATCACGGCAACCCTGCCGGAAACGGCGCGGTGATTCGCCGTCACACCCCTGCAAAATACCGCAATTTGGTTGCCCGCGCGGGGGTGCGGATGCTATCCCGCGCCCATGACAACTGCCCCGATTTCGAACATCCGCAACTTCTCCATCGTCGCCCATATCGACCATGGCAAATCGACCCTTGCCGACCGCCTGATCCAGATGACGGGCGGCCTGTCGGATCGTGAAATGGCGGGCAAGGAGCAGGTGCTCGATTCGATGGATATCGAGCGCGAGCGCGGCATCACCATCAAGGCGCAGACCGTCCGCCTGAACTACCGCGCCAAGGACGGCAAGAATTACATCTTCAACCTGATGGACACGCCCGGCCATGTCGACTTCGCCTACGAGGTCTCGCGGTCGCTGGCGGCCTGCGAGGGTTCCCTGCTGGTGGTCGACGCCAGCCAGGGCGTCGAGGCGCAGACGCTCGCCAATGTCTATCAGGCGCTCGACAACAATCACGAGATCGTGCCGGTCCTGAACAAGGTCGATCTGCCGGCCGCCGAGCCCGAGAAGGTCAAGCAGCAGATCGAGGACGTGATCGGCATCGATGCGTCCGACGCCGTGATGATCTCGGCCAAGACCGGCGTCGGCGTGCCCGACGTGCTGGAAGCGATCGTCACCCGCCTGCCGCCGCCGCAGGGCGACCGCGACGCGACCCTGAAGGCGCTGCTGGTCGACAGCTGGTACGACGTCTATCTCGGCGTGGTCGTCCTGATCCGCGTGGTCGACGGCGTGATGAAGAAGGGAAGCCGCATCCGCATGATGGGCACCGGCGCCGCCTATGACATCGAGCGCGTCGGCTTCTTCACGCCGAAGATGGAGCAGGTCGAGGAGCTCGGCCCCGGCGAGATCGGCTTCATCACCGCGGCGATCAAGGAAGTCGCCGACACCCGCGTCGGCGACACCATCACCGATGACAGGAAGCCGATCAGCGAGATGCTGCCGGGCTTCAAGCCGGCGATTCCGGTCGTGTTCTGCGGCCTGTTCCCGGTCGACGCCAACGACTTCGAAACGCTCCGCGCGGCGATGGGCAAGCTGCGGCTGAACGACGCCAGCTTCTCCTACGAGATGGAAACCTCCGCCGCGCTCGGCTTCGGCTTCCGCTGCGGCTTCCTCGGCCTGCTGCACCTGGAAATCATCCAGGAGCGGCTGTCGCGCGAATTCGACCTCAATCTGATCGCGACCGCGCCGAGCGTGATCTACAAGATGAAGCTGACCGACGGCACCGAGCTCGAGATCCACAACCCGGTCGACATGCCCGACGTGGTCAAGATCGCCGAGATCGAAGAGCCGTGGATCGAGGCGACGATCCTCACCCCCGACGAATATCTCGGCAGCGTCTTGAAGCTGTGCCAGGACCGCCGCGGCTCGCAGAAGGAGCTCACTTATGTCGGCTCCCGCGCGATGGTGAAATACGACCTGCCGCTCAACGAGGTGGTGTTCGACTTCTACGATCGCCTGAAGTCGGTCTCCAAGGGCTACGCCTCGTTCGACTATCATCTGACCGATTACAAGCCGGCCGACCTAGTCAAGATGCAGATCCTGGTCAACGCCGAGCCGGTCGACGCGCTATCGATGCTGGTGCATCGCACCCGCGCCGAGGGCCGCGGCCGCGCCATGGTCGAGAAGATGAAGGAGCTGATTCCGCCGCACATGTTCCAGATCCCGATCCAGGCGGCGATCGGCGGCAAGGTGATCGCGCGCGAAACCGTCCGCGCGCTGCGCAAGGACGTCACCGCGAAGTGCTACGGCGGCGACATCACGCGCAAACGCAAGCTTCTGGAGAAGCAGAAGGAAGGCAAGAAGAAGATGCGGCAGTTCGGCAAGGTCGACATCCCGCAGGAAGCCTTCATCGCCGCGCTCAAGGTGGATAGCTGAGGCGGAGCCGCCGGCGCGACTGTTGCGCATTCTTGTCCCAGCAACAAAACGCACCATGATTTGAATCGCCACTGCATCGCGCTCCGACTAGACTGCGATCATGTTGCGCATCCTGTTCCTCCTTATCGTCATCCTCGCACTGCTGCAGCCGGACCTGAGCTCGGCCGCCTCCTCGAAGAAGCGGCACGGCGCCCGCTGGCACGGCTATGGCTTCCTGCCCGGCTACCGGCAGCCGCCGAACCAAACCATTCCGGTGTTCGGCCCGCGCGGCGCCGCGCGCGGCTACCCGGACTATTCGCCGCAATATTGGTATGGCGGCGATTGGTACTATTTCGGCCGCCCCGGATTCTACCGCGGCCGCTACAATGGCGGCAGCTTTGGTCCGTGTTGGACCTGGACGCCGATCGGGCGGGCCTGGCAGTGCGGGTAGAGCGTTTTCGAGCGAAGTGGCTCCCGGTTCGCGTGAAGAAAACGCGTCAAAGCAAGAATCTAGAGCCCCGTTCCGATTCTATCGGAACGGAAAAGGCTCTAGCCGCGCCTCGCTGCGACATCCTGCGCACGCAACTCACAATCCGCTGATCCCGGAATGCGAGGCATGTTGCCCGTCATGTTGCCCCTGGGCCTCGGATAGGCCACCATCCTCCCTGCGCGCACCACAAAAAACAACAGCGCCGGGGGAAACGCATGAGCAAGGCCGCTCGGTTCGATTATGGCTGGGTCGTCGTCGGCGCGGGTGCGCTGATGACCTGCGTCGGCTTCGGCACCATGCTGTCGCTCGCGGTGTTCCTGCAACCGATCTCGGATGCAATGGGTTGGTCGCGCGCCGGCATCTCGGCCGCGGCGACGCTGGATTTCCTCTGCATGGGTTTTGCAGCGTTCGCCTGGGGCGCGCTGTCGGACCGCTTCGGCACCCGCATCGTGGTGCTGGCGGGCAGCCTGCTGCTCGGGCTTGGCCTCGTGACGGCAAGCCAGGCGCAGAGCCTGTGGCAATTCCAGCTCTGCTTCGGCGTGCTGATCGGGATCGCGGCCGGCAGCTTCTATGCGCCGATGATGGCGCTTGCCAGCGCCTGGATCGACAAGCATCGCAGCCTCGCGGTCGCGCTGGTGTCGGCCGGCATGGGCGTATCGCCGCTGACCGTCGCGCCGTCGGCAAGCTGGCTGATCACGGCCTATGACTGGCGCTTCGCGATGTTCGTCATCGGCATCGCCGCATGGGCGCTGCTGATCCCCGCGTCGTTCCTGGTGCGCCCGGCGCCGCAGGGAACGGACGTCGCAATCCCAACCGCCGCGAACGCGCCGCAAACCGAATGGACCGCGGCGCAGGCGCTGCGCACGCCGCAATTCATCACGCTGGCACTGGCGCATTTCGCCTGCTGCGCGGCGCATTCGGGACCGATCTTCCACATGGTGTCCTACGCCATGGTCTGCGGCATCGCGCCGCTCACCGCGGTCACGGTCTACAGCCTCGCCGGCTTCTCCGGGCTCGGCGGACGGCTGCTGCTCGGCGTGCTCGCCGACCGGCTCGGCGCCAAGCCGGTCCTGGTCGGCGGCCTGCTGGTGCAGGCGCTGTCGATCGCGACCTATCTCGCGGTGGCACAGCTCGGCGAATTCTACGCGCTGTCTGTGGTGTTCGGCCTCGCCTATGGCGGCGTGATGCCACTCTACGCCGTGCTGGTGCGCGAGTTCTTCGGCGCGCGCATCATGGGCACGGTGTTCGGCGCGGTGTCGGCCTTTGCGAGCCTCGGCATGGCGCTCGGGCCGTGGGCCGGCGGTTACGTGTTCGACACGTTCCACGGCTATACGTGGCTTCACGCCGGTTCGTTCGCGATCGGCCTTGCCGCGGTCGCGGTGGCGCTGAGCTTCTCCACCAAGCGCCAGCCGTCGCTCGATCTCGGCCGCGCCGCCGCCTGAGCGCGGACGCATTCGTCACGCTCGCGCGCACCGGCATAACGGATGGATAGCTGATCTGCATCGGCGCCGTCCCGCCTTGCCCTCTTTTGCCGGATGAGCCACCATCGCCTGGCCTGCCCAACAAGAATGACAGAAGGCGCCGAGGACACGCATGAACAAGCCGCAGGGATTCGACCTTGTCGAGCGGGCGCGCGCGCTGGCGCCGCTGATCACAAGCGAAGCCGACGAGATCGAACGGACACGGCGGCTGACGCCATCGGTCACCGCGGCCCTGGTCGAGAACGGGCTGTATCGCGCGCTGCTGCCGAAGCGTTTTGGCGGCGCCGAGGCGACGCTGGACGCCTTCATGCAGATGCAAGAGGAGATCGCCAAGGCCGATGCATCCACGGCGTGGTGCCTCGGCCAGTGCAGCGTCTGCGCCATGACCGCGGCCTATCTCGAACCCGACGCTGCGAACGAGATCTTCAACACCGCGCCCGGCATCCTCGCCTGGGGCGCGATCGCCCATGAGGTCCGCGCCGAGCCCGGCGGCTATCGCGCCAGCGCGCGCTGGGATTTCGCCTCGGGCTCGCGGCAGGCGAGCTGGCTCGGCGCCCATGTCCGCGTCGTCGAGGCCGACGGCTCACCGCGCAAGAAGGCCGACGGTTCGCCGGAGATCCGGACCATCCTGTTCCCGATGTCGTCAGCGACAATGTATGACGTCTGGGACGTGATCGGCCTGAAAGGCACCGGCACCGATTCCTATTCGGTCGACAACCTCTTCATTCCGGAAAAATTCGCCGCGCTGCGCGACGATCCCAGTGCGTGCCGCGAGCCGGGTCCGCTCTACAAGCTCTCCACCAACATGGTGTTCAGCATGGGCTTTGCCGCCACCTCGCTCGGCGTCGCCCGCGCCATGCTGGACGCGGCGACCGAGCTTGCCCGCGGCAAGACCCCGCAAGGCCTCAAGGCGATGCGCGACAACAACGCCGTGCAGGGCCAGATCGGCCGCACCGAGGCGAGCCTGCGCGCCGCGCGCGCCTATCTCTACGCGACAGCCCACGACGTCTGGAGCGATCTCGTCCGCGGCGATCCCATCACCGAGGCGCATCGCGTCGCGATCCGCATCGCCTCGACCTGGACCATCCACCAGTCGGCCGCCGTGGTCGACATCGCCTATCACATGGCGGGAGCGACGGCCGTGTTCGCCAGGAACCCGTTCGAGCGACGGTTTCGCGACATGCACGCGATCGCGCAGCAGATCCAGGCGCGCGACACGCAGTATGAGGACGCCGGCAAAGCGATCCTGGCGGGCAATCTGGGCGCCCCGCCGTCGGCGCGCTGAGGCGCGATCAAGTCAGATACGGCATCCCGGTTTTGGGCCAGAAGCAGAACAGCCTTGCGCGGCGTGACACGTTTCAAAAAGGTGACCAGCCTGAATGGATCACCCAATCACCAACGCAGTCTGTAGGATGGGTGGAGCGCAGCGATACCCATCATCCCTCCGCGCGGATAAAGGTTGATGGGTATCGCTTCGCTCCACCCATCCTACGACGCTAAAGCTCTTGATACGGCTGTGTGTCTCAGCGCTCCCAGACCTTCGAGGTTTTTCGTCCTCGCAAGAGCTGACGTACGCCGAGCAAAATGCCGGTCACGGCCAAGCAAAGCGCCAAGACCAACGAAAAACCCATGAACATAATGACGATGCTTGCGCCCCTTCCAACGGCGAAGTACAGCGCTGCGGATGCCACCGTGAAACCAAGCGTGATTGCGAGCTGAAAAAGCCAGTACCGCATCCATCTCATTTTCCGACATTAACACGAATAGCCGCGTCGCCTATCAATGGCTCTCGGTTTTCCGCGCTCTTGTTTGGCGGGTTACTGTTTAAGCCTCTTCGTCCGGGGAGATTAGCGTCGGCCCACAAGCGGCAAGGTCGGCTTCGAGCCCAACCTGATCTCGATTGAGCTGCATGGTACGAAAGTAGCACCGGCGACCATGGTCGCGGCACGAATACCGGCGGCGCAACATCCGGTTGTTAAGCTTTTTCTGGGAGTTTGCGGACGGCGCTAATGCCTGGAGTTCCGCTGGTCCCATGTTCACGCTTCGATCGATTGCCGCCCGCCTGATCCTGGCGATTTCACTGACCGTCGCAGTGGCCTGCGCCATCCTCGGCGGCTTCTCCATCAGCCAGCAGCGGGCGCTGACGCGGCTCGCGCTCGATCAGCAGCTCAAGCTGCAATATGACAGCGTGATTGCAGCCATCGACTACGAGGGCCGCGCCGCGCTCGCGGTCTCGGCGGTCATCGCCGCCTTGCCGCCGGTCGAAGATGCCATCGCCAAGGGTGACCGCGACGGCCTCGGAAAGCTGCTCGGCGCCCCCTGGGCGTCGATGAAGGCGCAGGGCATCCCGCTGATCTCGTTCTGGCAGCCCCCGGCGACCAGCTTCTACCGGGTCCATGCGCCGAAGACTTTCGGCGACGACGCCTCGACGCGGCGCACGACGGTGGTGGAATCGAACAGGACCGGCAAGCCGATCGTCGGCGTCGAGCCCGGCCGCGAGGCGCTTTCGATCTTCGGCATGACCCCGATCATGCACGAGGGCAAGACACTGGCCAATGTCGACGTCGGCGCCGCGTTCGGCAAGGAATTCGTCGACCGCGCCAAGAAGCGCTTCGGCATCGACCTTGCCGTGCATTCCTTCGACGGCCAGAGCTTCAAGCGGCTGTCCTCGACATTCGGCGACACCGTGGTCGCGACCCAGGACGAGCTCAAGCGGGTCATGAACGGTTCGGCCCTGCTGCGCGACGCTGTTCTCGACGGCCATGCGGTGGAGCTCTATCTCGGCCAGATCAAGAACTATGCCGGCGAACCGGTGGCCGTGCTCGAGATCGTCAAGGACACCAGCGACTACGAAGCCGCCGCGGCAAGTGCGCAGCGCAATCTGATCCTCGGCACGGTCGTGATCCTGGCCGCAGCCGTGCTGCTCGCGTTCCTGCTCGGCCGTGGCCTGTCGCGGCCGCTCACCGCGATCACCGCTGTCATGAACCGCCTGTCCAGCGGCGACACCAGCGTCACGATACCCGGCAGCGAGCGCCGCGACGAGCTCGGCACGATGGCGAAGGCGGTCGACGTATTCCGCCGCAGCATGGTCGAAACCTCCTCGCTGCGCGAGGCGCAGGAGGCCGACAAGGTGAAGGCGGAGGCCGACAAGCAGGCATTGCAGCGGCAGATGGCCGACCGTTTCGAAGCCGACGTCAAGGGCATGGTCGCCGCCGTCGCACGGTCCTCGGGCGACATGCAGCGCGTCGCCAACGAGATCACGGCCAGCGTCAACGGCGCCTCCGAACGGACCTCGGCGGCAGCCGCCGCGTCCGAGGAAGCCTCGGCCAGCGTCAATGCGGTCGCAGCCGCAACCGAAGAGCTGGCGTCCTCGATCACCGAGATCGGCCGCCAGGTCACCCATTCCAGCCGCGTCGCCGACAGCGCCGTGACCAAGGCCATGGAGACCACCGAGATGGTGACGAGCCTTGCCGCATCGGCAGAGAAGATCGGCGACGTGCTGCGCCTGATCAGCGCGATCGCCAGCCAGACCAACCTGCTGGCGCTCAACGCCACCATCGAGGCCGCGCGCGCCGGCGAGGCCGGCCGCGGCTTTGCCGTGGTCGCCGCGGAGGTGAAGGACCTGGCGAGCCAGACCGCGAAGGCGACCGAGGAGATCGCCGGCCAGGTCGGCGCGATCCAGTCCGCCACCGGCAATTGCGTCAGCGCGATCGGCGACATCAGCGGCACCATCCGCGAGATCTCGGGTATCGCCAGCGCGATCGCGGCCGCCGTCGAGCAGCAGGACTCGGCGACGCGGGAGATTGCCCGCAGCGTGCAGCAGGCGTCCACCGGGACCGTCGAGGTCTCCGCCAATATCGCCGGCGCGAGCGAGGCCGCCGGCCAGTCGCGGGCCCTCACCGGCAATGTGCTGGATGCGTCCGGCCAGCTCGGCGATCACGCCGCCGCGCTGTCGCACAGCGTCGACACCTTCCTCGCCGGACTGCGCAATGCGGCCTGATCTTGCCTTGTCATAGGCACAATACCCGTCATCCGTCACCCCCGCGCAAAGGCTTCGCCTTTGCCGCTGGAGGTGGCCGCTTCTTCAGCGGCCCTCGAAGGGTCGACGGCCACCAGCGGGGCCGATCCATCCTTCGAGACGCCGCTACGCGGCTCCTCAGGATGACGGGACAGAAAGCATACGCCTCGGAGCTATGACGCAGCAGGACCAGGCCGCGATCATGGCCACGGCAACATGGGCGGCGGAACGGATCGATCCGTCTTGTCCGGCCCTGCCCCAGCCCGCCCCCAATCGCGCATGAACGGCATCTTCAGCAGGCCGCGCAGCGACTGCTTCTCGGGATCGTCGAAGCCGTCGAGGCCATAGCGCAGCTCCGCGAAGCGCGGGCCGCGATTATAGGTGCCGCCGAGGCGGTCCCAGATCGAAAGCAGATTCGAATAATTGCTGTCGGTCTCCGGCTGATGACGCGAATGATGCATCTTGTGCATGTTCGGCGTCACGAAGACGAGCCGCAGCCAGCGGTCGAGCCGCTCGGGCAGGCGGATATTGGCGTGCTCGAACTGGGCGTTCAGCGCCGACAGCGTCAGATAGCTGACCAGCACCCAGGCCGGCGTTCCGAACACGACCACGCCGGCGATGTGCCAGCCGATCCGCCACAGCGTCTCGCCGGGATGCTCGCGGAACGCCGTCGTGACGTCGACGAAGCGATCGGCATGGTGCATGCGGTGGAAGCGCCACATCCAGCCGAGCTTGTGCATCGAGACGTGGGCGAAATAGGCGAACAGGTCGAGCCCCACGATTCCAAGCAGCAGCTGACTCGGGGGTGACAGGCCGAGCCACCAGGACAGGCCGAATTTCGCATCCAGCGTCCATTGCGCGGCCAGCGGCGACAGCGGGCTGAGCAGCAGGTTCACACCGACAAAGATCACGGTGACGGCGGCGTTGCGGCCGATATTGCGCAGCCGGTCACCGCGCGCATAGCTGAACAGCGGAAACGCGGCCTCGAACAGCAGCACGATGGCGAACGACGCGAGCAGGAACGCGATCCGCGCGCCGGTCGACGGCAGCTCGACGTGAGCCATCTCAGCCGCGCCCGGATGCCACAGAAGCTTTGCAAAGCCGATCATGCCGATAGCCTCCCTCTTTACAAAACGAATATTCGTTCTTTATAAAGACGGCGAATGATCGTCAAGCCCGCCGCGTCGGCCGGCTGCGACCTGACAAGGACCCGACAATGCCGAAGGTGAAACCCGAGACGCTGGCGATCCGCCGCGAGGAGATCCTGCAGGCGGCAGAAATCTGCTTTGCGCGCCAGGGATTTCACCAGACCACGATCCAGGACGTGATCAAGCAGTCCGGGCTCAGCGCCGGCTGCATCTACGGGCATTTCACCGGCAAGGAAGAGCTGATCCAGGCGATCGGCGAGAGCCGCCATGGCCGCGACAGCGCGCTGCTGGCACTCAAGGATCCGTCGGACGATGTGTTGCAGAGCCTGCGGTCGATCGCCCGCGCCTTTCTCGGCGACCTGCAGAAGGAAGAAGGCCTGCGCGCCCGCCGCGTCGCGCTGCAGCTCTGGGCGGAGGCGCTGCGCGACGACGTGGTCCGCGACCAGGTGGTGAGCGGAATCCGTCAGCCGATCGCCCTGATCGTGGACCTGCTGCGACGCGGCCAGAAGAGCGGCGCGATCGATCCTCACGTACAGCCGCGCGGTGCGGCGCGGGCGATGGTCGCGATGTTCCAGGGTATCGTGCTGCAACGGCTGTGGGGCGAGACCGTCTCGACCGCGGAGGCGATGCACGCCTTCGACATCTTCCTCGCCGGCCTTGCCGCCAGGCGCTGACGGGGGATGCGGTGATCGTCCATGACCTCCTCGCCGGCATCGCCACGGGCCTCGCCGGCGGTCTGACCGCCGGGCTGCTCGGCGTCAGCCCCGGCGGCGGACTGGTCGTGTTCTCGGTGCTGCTGCTCGGCGCCGGGCAGCATGTCGCGCAGGGCATCTCGCTGGTCGCGCAAGTGCCGCCGACCAGCCTCACCGGGATCAGGCGCTATTGGCAAAGCGGCAACCGCACGCCATTGCGCTGGATCGCGCTGCTGACAGTCGGCTTCGTCGCCGGCGGCGCGGCCGGCGCGCTCGCCGCCAACCATGTCGCCGAGCCCGCACTGCGCTGGACCTATGTGGCCTATCTCGTCGTGCTCGACGCGATGCTGATCCTGCGCGGCGGACGCGACGAGGCGAAGCATGACGGCAAAGGCACAGCGCGCGACATATCCTGGCCGGCGCTGCTCGTAGTCGGGCTGCTGGCAGGCCTGTCGTCGGGCTTTCTCGGCATCGGCGGCGGACTGGCGACCGTGGTTGGACTGAGCGCCGTGCTCGGCATGCCGCAGCATCAGGCGCAGATGGTAAGCCTCGTGATGTCGCTGATCCCGACCACGATCCCCTCGGCCTGGATCTATTGGAGCGAGGGCTCGCTGGCGTCCTGGCCGGTGCTCGCGGGCGTGATCGTCGGCCTGCTCGCCGGCACCGATCTCGGCGCCCGCGCCGCCAACCGCATCGACCGCGCGCGGTTGCGCCGCGCGATGATCGTCTTCGTCTCGCTGATGGCGGTCTATATGACCTTCAAGGCGCTGTGGTAGATAGAGGTGGCACGTCCTCCTCGCGGAGCCCACCATGCGCAAGCCGGCAACATCGACCAGCAAGGCGGCATCACGGTCGCGCCCGAAACCGGCCGCTGCGCTGTTCGACGCTTACCCTGCCCCGGTTAAGGCCAGGCTGCTGGCGCTGCGGCGCCTGATCTTCGAGACCGCGAAGGCGACCAAAGGCGTCGGCGCGCTGGAAGAGACGTTGAAATGGGGCCAGCCGAGCTACCTCACGCCGGAGACCGGCAGCGGCAGCACGGTCCGGATCGATCAGGTGAAGCCGGCCGCCGACCGGGTCGCGGTCTACTTCCACTGCCAGACTGATCTGGTCGAGACCTTCCGCGAGCTCTATCCCGAGCTCAGCTACAGCGGCAACCGCGCCATCCTGCTCGATGTCGCGGGCAAGCTGCCGGAGGCCGCGCTGCGCCACTGCGTGGCGCTGGCGCTGACTTATCATCTAAGGCGGAAAACCGACCGCTGATACCTGCTCATCGCCGTTGCGAGCCACCCGGTCGGCGCGAAGCGCCGCCGGATGACAGGCTCAGCGAAGCAATCCATGCTTCAGCGTATGCGGGACGATGGATTGCTTCGTCGCTTCGCTCCTCGCAATGACGCTGTGGCAACGGTCCAGCCTACGCCACCAGCGCGGTCGCGACGCGCTGCGCCTTGAGCAGGCTGATAACCTCGGCGTTCGGCCGGGCGCGGCTGAACAGAAAGCCCTGGCCCTCGTGGCAGCCTTCGGCGCGCAGGCAGCTCAACTCTGCCTCGGTCTCGACGCCCTCGGCGGTGATGGTGACGCCGAGCCCGATGCCGAGACTGACGATCGAACGCACGATCGCCTGCGCGTCCGGGTTCGCGCCGAGGTCGCGCACGAACGACTGGTCGATCTTGATCTTGTCGAACGGAAAGCTGCGCAGATAGCTGAGACTCGAATAGCCGGTGCCGAAATCGTCCATCGACATCCGCACCCCGAGCGCACGCAGCGCATGCAGCGTCGCCAGCACCTGGCTGCTCTTCTCAAGCAGCAGCGTCTCGGTGATCTCAAGCTCGAGCCGCCGCGCCGGCAGGCCGGATTGCCGCAGCGCGTCGGTGACCAGCGCCAGCAGATTGCCGGTACGGAATTGCAGCGGCGACAGATTGACCGCGACGCGCACGTCGTCAGGCCATTGCGCCGCGTCCATGCAGGCACGATGCAGCATCAGCGCGCCCAGCGGATTGATCAACCCGGTCTCCTCGGCCACCGGGATGAACTCGCCCGGCGAGATCATGCCGCGCTCCAGATGCGGCCAGCGCACCAGCGCCTCGAAGCCGGTGATGCGCCCGGTCGCAAGATCGACCAGCGGCTGGTAATAGGGCCGCAGGCCTTCGTTCTGGATCGCATCGCGCAGATCGATCTCGATCTTGCGGCGGCTTTGGGCGCGCGCGTCCATCTCCGCCTCGAAGAAGGAGAAGGTGCCGCGGAATTCGCTCTTGGCGCGCGACAAGGCCATGTCGGCGCTCTTCAGGAGCTTTTCGGAATCCTCGCCGTCGCCGGGCGACATCGCGATCCCGATGCTGGCGCCAATCACCACCGAATGCCCCTCGAGCAGATAGGGCTCGCCGATCGCGTCCAAAATCCGCCGCGCCAGCAGCACCGCGTCCTCGGGCCGCATCACGCCGCCCTGCACGATGGTGAACTCATCGGAGTTGAGACGAGCCAGCGCATCTTCCTCGCGCAGCGTCGAGCGCAGGCGCTTTGCGACCGCGCGCAGCAGCTTGTCGCCGATGCCATGACCGAGCGTCTCGTTGACCGCCTTGAAATTGTCGAGGCCCAGCATCAGCACCGCGACCTTGTCGGTGGAGCGGCGGGTGTGCTGCAGCATCTCGTCCATTTGCTGGCGCAGCAGATTGCGGTTGGGCAGGCCGGTCAGGCTGTCGTGCTGGGCCATGAAGGCGAGCCGCGCCTCGGCGCGCTTGCGTTCCGTGATGTCCATCAGCGCGAGCAGCATCGCCGGCTGGTCGCCATGCATCAGCTGGCGCGAATAGATCGCAAGGTCGATCAGCGTGCCGTCGGCGCGCACATGCTTCCAGGTCCGCGCCGCCTGCTCGTCGCTGCTGCGGCCCGCCGCCCAGGGCAGCTCGGCATCGAACGCCTGCAGGCTCCTGATCGTCATCCGCTCGAATTCGGCGCGGACGTAGCCGTAATGCGCGATCGCGGCGTCGTTGACGGCGAGGATCCGCTCGCCGTCGAGCACGCACAGGATCATTGGCACCGGATTGCCGTCGAACAGCAGGCGGAACGACGCCTCGCGCTGCTTCAGTTCGGTGATGTCGACGCGCAGGCCGACGATGCCGCCATCCGAGGTCAGCCGCTCCTCGATCAGCACCACACGGCCGTCGGCCAGCACCTGCTCGTGCCGCTCGCCGGGCTGGTACATCTTCTTGAGCCGCTCGGCGATCCACGCCTCCTCGCGGCCGGCAGCCTCGGGATAGTCGCCGCGCGCGACGCCGACGCGGATGGTGTCTTCGAGGCGCGCGCCGTGCTCGAACAGATCGGAGCTGCGCTTGTAGATTTCCGAGTATTTCTTGTTCCAGAGCGTGTAGCGGCCTTCGGGGTCGAGGAACACGATGCCCTGCGGCAGGATGTCGATCGCCTCACGCAGCCGCGCGTTGGATTTGCGCGCCTCGGCGATCGCGGCCTCGGCCTGCGCGCGCTGGCGCACCAGTTCGCCGATCTCGACCGCGGGGCGGCGCGATCTGCCCGACACTTTCGGCATCGGTGTGGGCCGACGGCCCCGAGGACGGGACAGTTTGGCCTGGTTCGGTTTCTTGGTGTTTTTCTTCGGCCGCATCATCGGTATCGCACGCCCCACGCGCATTCCAGTTCGGCGATATATCTGCGATAAGTCTCTGAAAAATTGGTATCTCTTGGCGAGTAGCTGCGCTGCCTGAGAAGCCTTGCATGCCTGCTTTGCAGGCGAATTCACGCCGGGCGTGAGTTTGGTTGCGGCGCGCCAGCGGCGCACGGCACAGAATCGCAGCATGGAAGCGCCTGCGCTTGGTGAAGGAAGCGTAAACCGGCGCGCGATTGCACAATGAATGCGCCGAAGACGCTTCAAGCGCACCAATGTTTGTCAGCGTGCGGCAGGGTTATCGTGCGGTTAAGCCGCGGTGCGCTTAAGCCTTCGCATTTTTGCCGAATCGTACCTTAGTTGGTGATCTCGATCCGCGTGCCGCCGCGGCCATTGCGCTCGACCAATCCATAGAGCATTGCGGCGTGCGAGGGATGCAGGCGCACGCAGCCATGCGAGGCCGGCCCGCCAAGGCGCGTGAGTTCGTATGTTCCATGGATGGCAAACCCGCCATGGAAGAAGATCGAATGCGGCATCGGCGAGTTATAGTACTTCTTCGAGTACCAGCGGCGCGCCAGCATCTGCGGGCGGAACACTCCACTCGGCGTGCCATAGCCGCGGCGGCCGGTCGACACCGGCCAGTTGTAGCGTCTCGCGCCGTCGACGCTGACCGCCATGCGCTGCGATGATTTATCGATGTGAACGACGACGTCGGCCCGCGCCGGGGAGAGCGCCAATATCGACGCAGCTATCGCGGCGGCAAATGCCGGCCGTACGCACGATACGCTTGTCACAATTACGCCTACCCTGAAATTATTGCGGACATGATGTCGCCCACAACGTGCGCTTGTAAAGTGGCGTGGCTCACGTCGGAGCCTGGAAGCCGCGGGTAATCTTAATCCACCCTGTGGGCGATCAAGCGAATGGGATGAAAGCGCGGTCCGCCTGCTCCGAATCCATGCTAGCCTTGCGCCGACAGAGTGATCCGCATGACACCCCGCCTGCGTCTGTTCCCACTCCTGATCTTAGCCCTCGTCGCCTGCACCATCTCCGCGCGGGCGCAGGACAGGGGCTCGCTCAATCCACAGCCGCTGCCGCCGCTCGCCAACCCTGACGATCCAAAGATCGGGGCGAAGCAGCTGTTCGCGCGCAAGGTTTTGCCGGCGGCGCTGCCGACCCGGTCGATCGGCGGCTACACCAAGGGTTGTCTCGCCGGCGCCGCGCAGATGCCGCTCAACGGCGAGACCTGGCAGGTGATGCGCTTGTCGCGCAACCGCTACTGGGGTCACCCCAACATGATCGCGCTGCTCAAGCGGCTGGCGGCCAACGCGCACAAGGACGCCGGCTGGCCGGGTATCCTGGTCGGCGATATCGGCCAGCCGCGCGGCGGCCCCGCGCTCTCCGGTCATGCCAGCCACCAGATCGGACTCGACGCCGATATCTGGCTGACGCCGATGCCCGATCGCAAATTGTCGCGCGAGGACCGCGAGGAGATGTCGGCGGTGATGATGGTGCGCGACGACCGGCTCGACATCGATCCGCGCGTCTTCACGCCGGGCCATGTGCTGGTCATCCGCGACGCGGCGCGGGAGCCGGCGGTGCAGCGCATCTTCGTCAATCCCGCGATCAAGAAGGCGCTGTGCCGCGAGGCCAAGGGCGATCGCGGCTGGCTGTCGAAGATCCGGCCGTGGTGGGGCCACGACTACCACTTCCACATTCGCATGCGATGTCCGCCCGGCAGCCCTGGCTGCGAGGGACAGAAGCCGCAAGCGGAGGGCGAAGGCTGCAAGCCGTCCGATCTCGCCTTCTGGTTCAAGGATTCGGTGCTGCACCCGAAGCCTCCGCCGAAGCCGCCGAAACCCCGCCCGCCGATGACGCTGGCGCAGATGCCGGCGGACTGCAGGACCGTGCTGAACGCACCCGACAGCAAACAGCAACTGCCAGGGCAATAACATCTTCGTCAGGCGGCTATGCCGGCCGCTTCGAACTGCGATATGATCTCGTGCCGTTGCGCCGTAAGCGCGTTCGGGCGATGGATCGGGGCGGCTGATCTATTTATCCGTCATCATCAATGGACCAGACATGCGCAAATCGCTCCTCGCGGCATCGCTGTTGCTCGTCTCGGCTCCCGCTTTCGCGGCGGAGGAGCCGAGCGGCTGCGACAAGTTCAAATGGTCGATCGAGCGCGCACGCGCCGCGCTGACCGCGCCCGATCATGCCAAGGTCGTATCGGGAAGCGAGCAGACCGCGCTGCCGGCGACCGCGATCACGCTGGCGCTGGTGGCCCCCGGCGACGCCAAATTGCCGATCCCGCCGGAGCGCGCGCCGAAGGAAGGCACCTTCGCCGGCTTCACCAGCTTCAAGGCCGCGCCGAAGGCCGGGATCTATACCGTCAGCCTGTCGGCCGGGGCCTGGGTCGACCTGGTGCAGGACGGGCATTTCCTGAAGCCCAAGGCGTTCAGCGGCGCGACCGATTGCGACGGTATCCGCAAGACCGTGAAATATGACCTCGCCGCCAGCCCCTTCGTGCTGCAGGTCAGCGGCTCAAAAGAGAATTCGCTGTCGATCGCGATCCAGCCGTCGGACGAATAGGACGCGTTAGACAAAGGGTCGCCTTTACCGTAAGCCTCAGCCTGCTATGTTTGCAGTGCGATATCCCTGAGGACCGTAAGTCCGTCGGGGACCAGCGGAACAGCGCTTCCGTCCGTCGCAGGCCAGACCTCACCCAACGCCTGATTTGCGCGCCGGTTCGCGCGTGAACTCGCACGGAGCGCTTTCCATGTCACGACTTGCCGGACTTTTCACCGCCTTCTTCATCGTGCTCGGCGCGATGCATTCGCCCGCGAGCGCCGAGGACAAGACGCTCACCGTCTTTGCCGCCGCCTCGATGAAGAATGCGCTCGACGACATCGATGCAGCCTACACCGCCAAGACCGGCGTCAAGGTCACCGCCAGCTATGCCGCGAGTTCGGCACTGGCAAAACAGATCGAGCAGGGCGCGCCGGCCGACGTGTTCGTCTCCGCCGACACCGACTGGATGGACTATGCGATCAAGCAGAAGAACATCAATGAGCAGACGCGGGTGAACCTGCTCGGCAACTCGATCGTGCTGATCGCGCCGAAGGATTCCAAGATCGACAACGTCAACATCGGACCCGGCTTCGATCTCGCCAAGCTCGCCGGCGACGGCAGGATCGCGACCGGCGACGTCAAGGCCGTGCCGGTCGGCAAATACGCCAAGGCCGCGCTGGAGAAGCTCGGCGCCTGGCAGGCGGCCGAGCCGAAATTCGCGATGGCCGAGAGCGTCCGCGCCGCATTGACGCTGGTGGCACGCGGCGAAGCCGTGCTCGGCATCGTCTACTCGACCGACGCCAAGGTCGAGCCGGGCGTCAAGATCGTCGGCACCTTCCCGGCCGACACCCATCCGGCCATCATCTATCCGGTCGCGGCGACCACGACCGCGAAGGGCGAGACCGCCGAGTATCTCGCCTTCCTGCGCTCCTCGACGGCGAAGACGATCCTCGAGAAGTACGGCTTCAAGTTCCTGATCAGCCCGACGACGTAAGCCCAGTGCCGCCGATTTGACGTTCCTCCAGTGATAGCCCGCACGCACCGTGAGGAACGTCAAATCGATCAGCGGCACTGGCCTATTGACTCTTACTGGTGTCTGTTCCCGAAGTTCGTAACTGAGGAGCCGCACTTGCATACGAACTTCGGGGACAGACGCTAGTGTTCGAGATCTCGCCGGCCGAATGGACGGCGATCCTGCTGTCGCTGCGGGTCGCCGTCGTCGCAACACTGGTGGCGACCCCGTTCGGCATCGCGCTCGCCTGGCTGCTGGCGCGGCGCGATTTCTGGGGCAAGTCGCTGCTCGATGCCGCCGTGCATCTGCCGCTGGTGCTGCCGCCCGTCGTCACCGGCTATTTGCTGCTGCTGACCTTCGGCAAGCGCGGCCTGGTCGGCGGCTGGCTGGCCGACCATCTCGGCATCGTGTTCGCGTTCCGCTGGACCGGCGCTGCGCTCGCCTGCGGCGTGATGTCGTTTCCGCTTCTGGTGCGGCCGATCCGTCTCTCGATCGAGGCGGTCGACCGCCGCCTCGAGCAGGCGGCCGAGACACTCGGCGCCGCGCCCTGGCGGGTGTTCGCAACCGTGACGCTGCCGCTGGCGCTGCCCGGCGTGCTGGCCGGCATGGTGCTCGGTTTTGCCAAGGCGATCGGCGAGTTCGGCGCGACCATCACCTTCGTCTCCAACATTCCCGGCGAGACCCAGACCATTTCGTCGGCGATCTATTCGCTGATCCAGACGCCGGATGGCGACACCGCCGCCGCGCGGCTCGTGATCATCTCGATCGTGCTCGCGGTCGGCGCACTGGTCGCGGCTGAAGTGTTCGCGCGTCGCGCCACCGCGCGCCTGCACGGGCAATAGCCATGCTGCGCGTCGACATCACCAAGCAGCTCGGCGAGTTCTCGCTTGCGGCCTCGTTCACGAGCGAGGGCCGCGTCACCGGCCTGTTCGGCGCGTCCGGCTCCGGCAAGACCTCGCTGATCAACACCATCGCGGGGCTGTTGCGTCCTGACCGCGGCACCATCGTGATCGACGGCGAGACCGTCGACGATACCGCGACCGGCATCCACGTCCCGACCTGGCGCCGCCGCATCGGTTACGTGTTCCAGGACGCGCGGCTGTTTCCGCATCTCGACGTCGGGCAGAACCTCGACTACGGCCGCCGCATGAACGGCCTCACCGAGGATCCCGCGCAACAGCGGCGCGTCGTCGACCTACTCGACATCGGCGCCCTGCTCGACCGCCGTCCCGGAAAGCTCTCCGGCGGCGAGCGCCAGCGCGTCGCGCTCGGCCGGGCGCTGCTGTCCAAGCCGCGGCTGCTGCTGCTCGACGAGCCGCTGGGCGCGCTCGACGAAAGCCGCAAGCTCGAGATCCTGCCCTATCTGGTCCGGCTGCGCGACGAAGCCGGCGTCCCGATGGTCTATGTCAGCCACGACGCGGCCGAGCTGCGCCAACTCGCCACCCAGATCGTGATGCTGCGCCGCGGCCAGGTGACCGCGTTCGGCGGTGTCAAGGTGCTGACGGCGGGCTCGTAGCTGGCCGTTTTTCCGAAAGTCGGCATAAGATAGCCTATCTTGTCTGCTAGGCCCCCATCGGGACGTCCGATCGGGCATGGGGAAGGTTGAATTGTGCGACTGACTGGCTGGGTGTTGCTGCTGATCGGCGGACTGCTGTGCGCCACGATTTCGTGGGCCGCGCTCGGCTTCCTGCTGATGGGCGTCGGCCTGATCGCGCTGCAGGTCGCCGAGCGGGGCCGGCGTCCGGCCGATGCTGCCGTGCCGGCCGGGGCCTCGGGATTTACCCCGCCTCACCTCAGCGACGGGCTGCAGCCGCCGACCCTCGACCCGGTCGCAGGCCAGGATACCGGGCAGCGTCAGCCGCGCCGGGTGGCCTGGCCCGACAAGAACAACGACGCGCCCTACGATCGCGAGGCGTGGCGGCGGCTGGTCGAGAGCGATCCCGACCTCGCCCAAATCGCCAATGTGCTCGCCGATTACGGCCCGCAATATGTCGATGAGCTGGCGGCGAGCTATCTGGCCGCCCCCGACAAGGGCCGTTTGGCGGCGATCGTCGACGGCATCATCGCGCGCGCCCGCGACGGTCAGGCGGTCCCGCTGCCGCCCGCGCCAGTCGAAGCATCGCGGCCACCGCCGTTGCCGCCCCGGCCAGCGCCGAAGCCGGTGACCGCCCCTGCCGCCAAGCCGGCGACTTCGCCGAGCAATTCCGCCGATGCGCTGGAAGCGTCCCTGCTCGCCACGGTCGAGGAGGCTTCCGCCAGGATCGCCGCCGAACGTGCGGGTCTCTTCAAGCCTGCCAAGGAGATTAACAAGGAGCTTAACAAGGAGCCCGGCGAGGCAACCGACAGCCGGCCGCAGGCGGCGGGCCAGCGGCAACCGCTATTCGGTCGCGCCCCCCGGGACGCCAAACCCGCCGAGCCGCCGCCAGTGCCAGCCTCGCCGCCGCCAATGCCAGCGGCACCGCCGCCGATGCCGGCCGACACGCCCGCCGATCTCGAAGCATCGCTGATCGCCGCCGTCAGCGAGGCCGCCGTCCGGCGGGCGGACGCCAAGGACACCCCCAAACCGGCGCTGGAGCCCGCGCCGTCGCCGGCGAAACGCGAGCCCGAGATTGGTAGCGTCGCGCCTGCCTCTCCACCGGCACCACCTGCGAAGACACCACCTGGGAAGACACCTGCCGACAATCTCGACGAGACGCTGCTCGCGGCGCTGGCCGAGATTTCCGGTCAGAAAATCAAAGGCGAGCCCAAGCCGGACTCAGCGTCCAAGGGCCCATCCGGTCCGCCGGACGACGGGCTGTCCGACATGATCAAGAAGTTCGCCCCGGATTCGAACTTCCTGCGCAAGACGTAACGGCGCGGCTCAGACCCCCGCCACCGACGCCCAGATATCGGCGAGCTTGCGCTTGACGATCTGCATCCGCGTTTGCGGCGCGACCTTTTCCTCTTCCTCCGGCAACCGCAGGCCGACGACGTTGACGCGGCCGCCGCTGATGCTGCGCGCCACCAGCACGATCTCGTCGAGCGCCAGTTCGGCCCCTTCCTTCGGCGCGCGGTCGAGATTGACGTCGAAATAGTCGGCGAGCGTCAGCTTGGCCTGGTGCTCGTCGACCTTGACGCCGTAGATCTCGGCGAGCTCGCCGAGCGTATGCTCCGCCGACACCATGAAGTCGCCGAGCAGATGCGGATCGGGCGCGCTCGACGGCGCCATGTCGACGAAGAAGCGATCGAGCGCCTCGGCGCGCTTCGGCGGCGCCAGCAGGTAGATGTAGTCGCCGGGCGCGACCGGATCGGCCTCGGTCGGCGTCAGGATCCGCTCGTCGCGGATCACCAGCGTCGGCTTCGACCAGGAGGGGATCAACCCGCGGCGGAAGTACAGGCTCTTCGGCCGCACCGGATAACCGACCAGCTGCTGCTCGAGCTGGCCCGGCAGATCGAGCTCGACACGGCGCGGGCCGCGTTCGGCGCGCGGCAGCGCGACATGCAGCCGCCGCGCCGCCGGCGCCAGCGTCCAGCCCTGCAACAGCAGCGAGATGATGACGACGACGAAGGCGACGTCAAAATAGAGATAGGCCTTCGACAGCCCGACCAGCATCGGGATCGAGGCGAGGAAGATCGCGACCGCGCCGCGCAGCCCGGTCCAGGCGATGAAGACCTTCTCGCGCCAGTTGAACTTGAACGGTGCGAGGCAGATCAGCACCGCCAGCGGCCGCGCCACCAGCATCAGCGCGAACGCCACCAGCACGGCGCCGCCGGCGCTGGAGAGCAGGCGATGCGGCGAGACCAAGAGGCCGAGCAGCACGAACATCACGATCTGCGCCAGCCAGGTCGCGGCGTCGAGGAACGTCACCACCGAATTATGCGCGCGGGTCGGCCGGTTGCCGATGATGATACCGGCGAGATAGACCGCGAGGAATCCCGAGGCATGCACGATCTGCGAGCCGCCGAAGATCACCAATGCCGCGGTGGTGACGAACGGCGCATGCAGGCCCTGCGGCAGCGCCACATAGTTCAGCGCGATCACCACCAGCCGGCCGCCGATCACCCCGATGATGGCGCCGAACACGGCCTCCTGGATGAACTCCAGCGCGATGTGCGAGGCCGAGCTCTGGCCGATCGAGATGAACTCGACCAGCATCAAAGTGAGGAAGATCGCGAACGGATCGTTGGTGCCGGATTCCGCCTCCAGCGTCGCGCCGACGCGCGGCCGCAGGCGCAGGCCCTGGGTGTGCACCAGCAGGAACACGGCAGCCGCGTCGGTCGAGGCCACGACGGCGCCGACCAGCAATGACTCGGTCCAGTTGAGGTCGAGCACAAAGCGGGCGACCGGCGCCGTGATCAGCGCGGTCAACAGCACGCCGGCGGTCGCCAGCACCATCGAGGGCACCAGCACGGTGCGGATGCTGGCAAACCGCGTCTTCAATCCGCCGTCGAACAGGATCAGCGCCAGCGCCACCGAGCCGACCAGATAGGTGGTGCGGACGTCGTCGAACTGCAGCCGGCCTGGACCGGAATCGCCCGCCAGCATGCCGACCAGCAAGAACACCAGCAGCAAGGGGGCGCCGAACCGCAAGGCCAGCAGGCTCGACAGGATGCCGGCCATCACCAGCACCGCACCGAGCAGGATCGCTATACTGACGGAGTCGAGGGATGCCATGCGCCTTCGGAGGTCTCAAGGACTTGGGAGGTCTCAAATACTTGCAATTGCATCCTTATCGTCGCCACACTGGGACGCCAACCGATTTCTGACATGAGCGGCAATGTGCCCGGTTCTCCCGGGCCTAGAGCAAGATCAAGTCAGGTTGAATCGGTCTCGCGGCAGACTGGCTGCACCTCTCCCGTTTGCGAGGGCTTTGCGCAATTGGGCGTGCGCGGGTGCAGGCCAGTGTCAGGCATTTTTTTGCGTGGCTTCTGGGGGCGCGCGGGAGTGGACAGCTTCGTTTGGGCGGCCGATTGACGGCATTGCGGA